>Ga0222634_1000032_pt1 | contig 110792 bp, 123 predicted proteins | sample AntAcemetageno50_FD_179807 | JGI IMG/M metagenome (GOLD analysis project Ga0222634, IMG submission 179807) | Saline water microbial communities from Ace Lake, Antarctica - #50 | ecosystem: Environmental > Aquatic > Non-marine Saline and Alkaline > Saline | place: Antarctica: Ace Lake... | reverse complement strand
CAGTTACATTTCCTGACAGTGCAATAGATACCGAGTGGTACGCACGCTTTCCCATGGAAAGCAAGTACAAAGGCGTAGAGAGGCTAACGAGTTTTAATGGCTTACTCCCTAGAACATACACCATGTCCACCGATGTTGAAAATAACACTGTTACGCCTGTATCTTCCAGCAATTTCCTAGTGGCGGCTGGTCCAGCCGTGGGTCCATTTCCAAGATTCCAACTAGGTTGGATGCATTTTGCTGGTGCTCCATACCCAACACGGACAAACTTCACCTCCCCAAGCAATTTAAGTAACGCAGGCTCAATCTCACCTAACGTCTACTTTTTAAACTTTTTCGGCATTGGCGATGGGGTTGGGGGTACTACAATCCGCAACAAGGTACCCACCTCAGAAGTATTTCAGCTTACCAATATTTTCTTTTTTCCTTGGGATTTTAACCTCAGAGGGTTCAAATATGGAGTGTATAATGCCAATAAAACGAGTACTAGTTGCGTGTACCGTGTTGGAAAATTTGGTCAGGTCCGTGATATGCTCGAACAGAGGCCAGTAACCAAATTTTTAGACCAAAAGACTAGTACAACAGTGTTTAGCCCAGTTAGCGTTAGGTTCGTTAACAACCCAACGACGATTGCACGTTCCATTGATTATGTCACTGCCACCAATCCTGATTACAATACAACCGATTCTGGTATATATGATTTGGAATACAGATCTGGGCAGCCCTTTTTCGACGACAGATAGTTAACCTAAATGGCAGGCATACTCGATAGCAAAAAAAGAATCCTCGATACGATTCTTACAACCGAAGGTCGGAAACAGATTGCCCAGGGCAAACTGAAGGCTGAGTTCTATTCGTTTACAGATGCAGGAACTCACTACTCCCAAGAGACAATAGTTTCAGGCGGGCTCGATGAGACCTACAGGATTCAGCTTGAAGCTGCCTCTTGGCTGCAAGATACCATTACCATTGAAGCCGATGATTCAGGGCGTCTCACAGGATTCCCTATAAGCGGCTCAGACCGTTATGTATTTCGTGGAGGCCAGATACTATCTTCATCTTCAGAGAACGAGTCAGTGGCTGTTACGGGCTCCCAATACGCAAGCTTAGTAAATGGTCTGCTCAACTGCTCGATTGATAACTTCAACAAGCAGTATATCCTTCGTTCCCCTGACCCTCTGGAACTGGAAGGCAAGGAATTCATGATTGGCCCTATGGCTGCAACCTACAGCATAACCAATCGTAAGCCTTTTAGTGAGGCAGAGATTTCGCAAGTTGATGTAACGAAGGCAGATAGTTTTTTTCAGGACCGTCGACTAAGCCATATCCCAAACTACCAGTTCCTGCCACCAGTAAACAGGGCAAGGCTCGGGGAAAGTTCTGTCTCACCTCTCGGAGACTACGTTAACTTACAACAACAACCAGTCTACAATTTTGATGACCTAGAACCTGAACTCAAAAAGCTGGAAAGTGATGGATACATGGACACGATCTATTTCACGGAAACATCAAAACAGAGCAATATCTTCGCCCAGTTTTTTGAGTCTTCACAGAATGAACTGTCCAAGCTTGATGTCATCGATTTTGGCACCTTCCCCGTAGAAAATGGAAGAGACCGTCACGTGTTTTTTGCAGGAAAGATTTATGGCGACGACAATGGTGTTGATACCTACATCAACCTTTTCACAATTATTTTCGAATAGTTGAATAAATGTTACCTCTCATGGCAAGATACAGGCTGCTGGCGGATACAAGTAGTCGAAAGTGAATACTTAGCCAAGTGAGCATGAATCTATCGAAAGCAGTCCAACGTGTAATGTCCATGCCTGAGCCTGATGGCTGGCCAGGTGATGTTCAACTGCCTTTCTCGTTAGGTCGCTCAATCAATCTTCCAAAGGAATGGATACAGTTCGCTACAGTAGAAACTGTGACGTTGGCAGACCTTGTGTCGACCCAAGAAAGTGTTGACCGTGAACAGGTCGTTGACCTGATAAAAAAGGGAGCGCCTGACATCGAGCCCTTGCCGTTAGTATGGGCATTGCCCGATGGGCAGTTTCTCATCCAAGATGGAAACCACCGCCTTGCTGCCAAAGCCTTCCTTGGTGACACAAGTGCCAAGGTTCGACTTGTGGACTCGGACGTACTTCCTGATGAAGCGATTTCCTCTGCGATGGAGAAGGGCCGCATTTCCACAAAACTGTTTCAGCAACTTGTCGAACAAGTCGTCTCACAAGAACTAGCTGGACTCCTCAAAGAGCAAGATGAAGAACAAGTTGAACCTCTATACCATGTCACCTACTCAGGAAGGCTCGATAGTATTTCACAAAAAGGCTTGAGGCCTGGTTCAAGTCGTTCCATAGGGTCTACGTCATATGATACTCATGCGGCAAAAGGAATATTTCTCACAGAGGAAGATGGCATTTCCTTTTGGGTGAGTCGTGCAGAAGACTTTGCCAACAGCAACAGTGACAACCCACACGAAGATGGCCTTGTGCCAGTTGTTCTCAAGGTGTCACCATCAGGCTTTAATGACGATGAATTAGTTGAAGATGACTTAGGTACAAGCGACTCACGGTCTGAGGCCTACATTTGGCCTGGTCAAATAGGCGCTGCATACTTGCAAGTATGGGATGGCTCAAGCTGGGTCCCCGTAAGTGAGTGGGACTCAATAGATTTTCTACAAGCGTTCGATAAAGAAGAACTTGAGGGCGAAGATGGTGAAGAAGAACGCTACTACCTCTTTAAGTACACTAGTGAGAACCCATTAGTGCCATAAGCAATTCACAGTAAAAGTCTCACTCTGAGCGTGGTGAGGGAAATTCACAAAACCCTTTTGAAGGATCTAGTACTCAAACTCCAAAAGTTTATTGATGCCTTTTGCAAACGTTGGAGTGTTTTTGTGACAGATGACACAGAGTGTCCGACCATTGCTCACGTCCCATAGTTCATTACAGTTTTTAGCTTGCTGTAATGTCGATATCCTATTCACATGTACTATTACAGCTAATGGTTTAATATGGTCTGCGTTGAGATTTCCGCCTCTGTTGTCGCCGCAAATTTGACAAGTGTACTCATCTCGACTATAAACGTTTTTTCTCCAAGCCAGGCCTTCTTCACAAGTGCGTATTTGGTTATAGAGAGTTGCTTTTCTCTTTCTTGGTTCGACCCAAGCTGGATGTTTCTTACCTTTGAGTCCCCACATAGGGTTCTTAGGGCCGCATTTGCCATACATCGGATTGTCTTCGCCGCTCATACGTTTCGCAATTCTCTCTTTTACTTCTTCTGTATGTGAACCCCAGGAATTTTCTCTGCCGTACATGGGATGGTCTTCCTTGTTGCGAAATCTTTTCTTGGCAGCTTTGGACAACTTCCTTTTGTGTTCTTCACTTTTTGGCTTACCAGCAAACCGTTGTCTTATTTTCTCTTTTGTTTCCTCCGAGTGTTTGCGCCCCGCTCCAGCCTTTGAGAGCTTTACTCTTGTCTCTTTGCTGACAGGTCGGCCATACATTGGATTATCTTCACCAGAAAATCTTTCGGACATCTTGGGTCTTTTTTTTCCCCAAAAGTGGTGAAGCACCCCAGAACACGCTTCACTTTTAGAACGAATTTTTATGTTGAATTTTCGCAACCAATTTCTGATCGTTGTTCCCGAACAACCACAAATTTTTGCCAACACCAACGAAGAATATTTTTTATCTATATAGTGCTCAACGAGCCAATCCTTGTTTCTGTATTCATGAATCACGCAATCAGCATGACTCAGTTACATAACAATGCATTGACAACTACCAAACATTCACAAACGCCAGGGTTTGTTCAGTATGCGTATTCTTCCAAGGTTCGTATTTCCCTATAATGCTTTTTTAGCGAAGAGAGCACGATGGACAATTGTTTGGATGAGAGGCCCGTAATCTCACGTATGTAGAGTAAGACAGCACGCTTGCTGAGAAGGTCGATGTCATCGAGATTATCAATGATCACTTTTATCGCCTCAAGTGTAGCTTTTTCGTTATCTGAGCGCACTCTGTTTTCTAGCTCTCCCACAATTGCTTCGAGCATTCCCCGCACATCTTGAGGAGCCATGAGTTCATCAAGCCCAGGGACAACATTATTACGTTCAATTGCATCCAAGTCTGTCTGTGAGAGACCTTCCTTGAAGTCGAGGCTAATGTACTTTTTGAGCTTCTTAGAATTCTGTTTGGATTTTATGGTAAGCCAGTTCTTGGCCACTACGTTGAAGTAGGAGAACGCTTTTGATCCTTTAGTGGGATCGAACTTATGAACAGCTCCATACAGAAATTCTAAACACTCTGACTTTAAATCTTGTTTAGATTCGTGCATGACTCTAAAGCCATACACGTTGATAAGGTTTTCCACCAGGGAATCAAAGGCTGGAAGAACCTCTTTCACATATGTCATCTCACGATACATATCGTCGTCGGAATCTTGGTAGCGAACAATCGCTGCCTGCGTGTCCATTGTAAAATATTGACTAGCAGGCTTGGTACCTGGTTTGCGTCGTGAAATCTTACGTCGTTTTCTCTTCTTGCCTCGCCTCTTAAAAGTCGGTTTGATTATGTTGCCATCTTCATCTTTTGGAAGTCCGCTGACTCCCACGGGGATTCTTTTGACTTTTATATTAACTGGCTGGGTGCCATTACTATCTTTGGTGTCGGACATCGATCAACGTCCCTTCGGATTGGAGCATCTCAAGTGGATTGGGTGTTCCAGGTGGTTGGCCAGGAAGTCTCGGTATTTCCTGCTGTTCAAAAGAGTCGTCCTCTCTTATTAGAACGTATTTTTGCTTACTTCTTGCTGTAAACCTACCAATGGTTTGGTTTATAACTCCTCTGCAAAGCTTTACCTCTTCTAGTACGTTTAAAACTGCTTTCTTGACTTCTGGGCTATCGAAAAACAATTGCATTTGCAAAACTCCAACAATAGCGGTTTCTACTGCACCAAGCGCATTTAAAGTGTCATTGATGTCGTCTTCAAACACCATGATAATTTTAGCGAACTTCCACAAATAGTGAACTGCAAATGCAAGAGCTACAAACAACAATACGTTGACACCTATGAGTATCCAAGTCAGCATCAGATTACGTCTTTTAAGACTTCCGAGTACTGATCACTGATAGCTGAAAAGCTATGTGATTCCTGTAATTTCTTCGCTAGGTCCTTTGCCCATTTTTGGGGCATGCCAGGACTGCGGTACAGTCTCTTCAGTTTCTTTTTGGCGTCAGCTTCACTTGGATTGGCCCAGCGCATTTCCTGAAGGAATATTTTGTTGTCTACACGACTTGGGTGGATATTGGCAAGTTTGTAATCTACTTTCACAAACTTACCCTTTTTTAGGAACTCAGTATGAGCACTCCAATTGGTTGCTACCACTGGGAGGCCGCATGCCGCAGCTTCAAGGAGAGGCAGCCCGAATCCCTCACCACGTGTAAAGGAAACCAACGCACTCACCTTTGGATGCCTATATAGGGCGGCCACTTCGTCATTCAACATGTTTCCGTGGAGTAGATAAAATTTAGGACCGTTCCCCTGCTTCGTTTCCATTAGTACTTTCGCAAGCACATTAATGGTGTTAGCACGGTCCAACTTAGAGTTTTTGCCAAAGTTAGTCTTGATAATGACGCCCACATCTGGGTTGTCTTTGTAGGCTTCTGACATCCACTTAATCGTGTACGCCAGATTTTTTCGGTCATTGTCAGGATTGTTTCCACAAAACTGCCCAAATACTAGCAGATTAAAATCTGTATCGATTTTTTCCATTGGCATTTCAGGCATTGGGGCACCATCTAGGCATTCGTCTGTAAACGCCTCTGGAACTACTACGAGCTTGGTCGTAACTTCGCCCGAGTTCATTATGGTTCTTTTCACAAATTCGGAAGGCACAATCACCAAGTCCATTTGATTGACGTTTCCAACCCATGAAGGATTGCACCTGTCAGTCTCAACTGCTGCCGTTAGGCCGACGTTGTAATCAGCAAGGAATGGGTTCCACTCATTTGGGAGTTGCAACTGAAGGGAGACGTCATAGTGGTCAGCCTGTTGTGCATGCTGTACCATACGTCCGATAAGTCCGTTATAGGCTTCAACATTAACTATCCATGGTGTAGCACCCCAGTTCAGCGGTTCAATGTGAACCTCAAGGTCATCCCTGGAATCCAACTGATTGAAAAGCCATCGAGCAACCTGTCTTGAATGTACTCCATATCCCGACTGTGTTAACACAGGGGCACGAAGAATCACTCTCTTCTTTTTCTGGCCTAGCAGGAGGTTGTCACTGCCTGAATCTGACACAGGTAGCAACTCAGCCGATTCGATCTTACGTTTTTTGCTCATTTCTTCCTCCTTTTACTAGAAGCCTTTGGCTTCCTCTTTGTGGTTTTGTTGCTGGAACCTGGTTTGCGAACCTTCTTTGCACCTTGTGACACCGCTGGTTGCTGGTTGTCCAAAAACTGCTGTAGCTTCGCTGCTTCTTTGTTTTCGTGCGTCTTCTTCTTCTTCTCCAGCGTGTCAGGACTGCGATCAGCTGGAACTTCAAGTGTCGTGGTTAGGCTCATCAGTTCCCAACGTGACTCAGGTCCATTCTTCTTGAAGTTATCGATGCATTCCGTGAGAGTCTTGTCCCACTTCTTTACAATGTTGTCATGAGTAAACTCAAGATCAACATAGTCAAGACACTTCTTACGGAGTTGTTCTTTCTCCTCAGGTGTGTAGTCATGTACAGTTAGAAAGGCGTTGGCGACATCTTCCTGGCTCGCATAATCTTCATAAATATATGGAACTAGTTGAGACCCTACCAGGGCTCGCTTACATGGTTCGATTGCTACGCCATGTGTTGAACCGTCTCGGTAGTCTACCACCTTGCTTATTTCCCCGCCTGTCTTCAAAGCAATTACTGGCTTGCCGACTTGCATGGAGATAAGGGTAGAAAGTCCAAAACCTTCATTCTTGGAGACATTGACTGTGGTGTCAGCCAGGTTGTGCAGGATATTCATCTTATCAAACTGTAGCTTCTCGGTTGAAAACCACACATTGTCTGACAACCCTAGTTGCTCGGCTACTGCAAGAAGGTCTGGGCCTTCTGGGTCCTTGGGATCTGTATGCATAATCATCAATGCATTGCGATGTCCGTGCTTCTTCTCAAGCTTGTCAAGGAACAAGCCCCAGGAGGCGAGCACATCTGCTGGGAGTTTTCGAGTGGCATTGCGGTTAACCCAAAGGGCCTTGAACCAGTTGGCTCGGGGGCCAAAGTTCTGAACCATCAGATGATCACGTTCCTGCTTGGGCATCTCGAAAAAGATGTGCTTCGGGAATGCATGCGGGATATAGTGAGTTTTCTCTGGGTGGTTCGGCTTCACAAGCTCGTAAGTCTTGTATGACAGGCAGTTGATTAGATCGGTTGAGTCATACCAAGTTTTGTTGTAAGCTGGGTATGGGTCATTGTCCCAGACATGCCAATAGGTAATCGGGCACACCTGATGAATCTCGTCTTCAATCTCCCAGAGCCATATAAACTGGCGTGGGTCTGTGAAAATCATGAGAGCATCTGGCTTCTCTGTGATAATAAGCTGCCGAATCATCTCAGCCGAACCAAAACCATCAACTGGTTTCACAACAAAATCGTCATTGACTTTGATAGTTCGATAATCCTGGTGTTTGATAGCACCACCAAGGCAGCGGAACGAATACCGCCCTGTCTTAACAAGCCCTTCGATCAGAAATCTTGCTTGTACACCAACCCCAGATGGGGCTAATGGATGGTCAGACAAGAAAAGAATCTTCCTTTTCTTCTGTGGTTTGATGAACAAGTCATCGCCCAATAATTCGTTATCAACTTCTAATAGTGATTCAGTCATGTCTACTTTGACGTCCTTATGTTACTTGTATTGTCTTTGGTTTGCTTGGCTTTGTACATCAAGTCATTTGAAAATGTAGTAGTTTTTGCCAGGTATTACCTGCACATCTTCGATTTTAGCTCCGAACTTCTTTGCCAGAAGTCCAACATTTGTTGATTCTTTCATAAAAGGAATGTGGTCGCCGCATTGATGAATAGCCATAAGCATTGAGTCAGCATTAAACCAGTTTTTTCCTTCTACGAACTGATGCATTTCAACTGGGCTTTCTGAAAGTGCCCAGGTAGAAACAAACAAGTTGTAGCCCGAGTCCACCTTGTCTAGATTAGGGATTGAGACCAGGTTAATCTTACCTTCTTCAACCTTGTTGCTTCCTGCTACAATGTTTACCTTATCTTCACCAAAAACCGAGGAAAGGTAGATCCACTGTAAGGCAGATATTTCTGGCAGGTCAATAATGGTGTATGTCTTTAGTTGAGAATTTGGCAGCTTGCAAACAAGCTTGCAGAAGTTACCATACCCACCGCCCCACTCAATTACTCTTGAGGCTGCTGCGGGGGTTTTTTTGGTCCTGCGCTTGTATCGAGACATATGGTAAAGATGGTGTATCGAATTATGGGTTGTGTCAAACTCCCAGGTCATTGCCTTCGGCGGTTTTCCAACTGGACTCTCCTTCAGGGTGTCCTTTAACTCATCAATAGAGAATTGCTGTTTGCAAAGTTCAATTTGATGCGCCATTAAGTCTCCCTGGCTATTCATAAACAATGCGTGCGTTATAACAGAGTTGTGCAGAAAATCACTTCGAAGTTCTTTGGTAGTGTACAAACTGTACAGCTTGGCAATAATTTCCTCCCACTCCTCTTTTACTTGCTTCTTATCTGTTTTTTCAACTTCACCATGCTTGAGCACTGAAAGGGTGTCGGTGAAACCCTCACTTAGTCGCTTGAAAGTTTCAAGCTGCAACTCATCTGTTTGTGGTTCAAACGTCATAGTCCTAGTTCCTTGTCAAAATCTGATTCATACATTAACCTAGCCAGGTCTTTAAATTTTATTTTTGGCTCCCATCCGAGGTTCTTTTTTGCTTTGGTAGGGTCACCCAAAAGAAGTGGGACCTCATGTGGACGGAAATAACGTGGGTTAATTCGTACGTGTTGGCCTATATCCAAACCTGCTTGTTCAAAGACCTCTTCAAGGAATTCACGAACCGTATGTGTCTCACCAGTAGCGAGGACATAATCATCTGGCTTGTCTTGCTGGAGCATTAGCCACATCCCTTGTATGAAGTCTTTTGCATGACCCCAATCTCGCTTTGCGTCTAAGTTTCCCAGTTCTAGAATTTCCTGCTTGCCAAGTTTGATTCTGGCAGCTGCCTGTGTAATCTTGCGTGTAACAAACGTTTCTCCACGACGCTCACTTTCGTGATTAAAAAGTATGCCCGACGATATGTGCATGCCATATGCTTCTCGGTAGTTCCGACACAGGTTGTGTGCATAAAGCTTTGCACAGGCATAGGGGGACGCAGGTGTCATCCTAGTTGTCTCGCTTTGTGGAACCTGAGTATTGTCCCCGAACATTTCAGAGGACGAAGCCTGGTAAATACGTGTTTCTGGCAGAATTTCTTTACAGACGTTCAAAAGCTTGAGGGTCCCTTTAGCGACGACGTCCAAGGTCTCCTCAGGTACGTCAAAAGAAACCTTGACGTGTGACTGAGCTGCGAGGTTGTAGACCTCATCTGGCTGCCATTTATAGCATACACGCCAAAGCGAATGGGAGTCAATCATGTTACCCCATTCCATTGTGAACCTTGGATTATTAAAAATATGCTCCACTCTCTCAGTATTGAAAGTGGAAGTACGACGTCTTAGGCCAACTACTTTTTTGTAGCCCTTGTCAAGCAGCAGCTCAGCAAGATAGCTCCCGTCCTGTCCCGTTACTCCAGTTATTAGAGCAACTCGTTCATTATATGGTTTTATAGCCATTTACACCCTGAACTGTAGTTTTTCTCCTCAGGGGGTGCATGTATTATGATTCTTGGAGCTGATGCCTGTTTAAAGACAACTAAATACCCCTAACTAAAGGATAAGCAGCCTCAAACCAATCACACGTTTGCTTCAGCCCATCCTTGAGAGAAGTGTATTTGTGGGGAATTCGACTTCCTTGACTTGGTTTCCTGTGTTGCCCAGATGGCTTAGTCTCATCCCAACAAATTGGCCCTTTGTATTCCATAATTTGGGCTACAAGGTCGACTGCATGTTTTATTGAGACCTCTTCGTCTGTTCCAATGTTACAGGGTACAACGCTGTCATAAACATCACAGCCAAACTCACCTGTCATTTTTAGGAGACACACAGCGATGTCGTCAGCCAAAGTAAACTCACGAAGAGCCTGACCATTTCCCCAAAATGTCGGAGTTTTCTTCAGGTGTTTCGCCTCGTAGATCTTGCGGATGATCGCAGGAAGGACGTGGCTGTCTTCCAGGTCAAAATTATCTTCCTCTCCATAGATGTTGTTTGGGATAGCTGTAGTGAAATTTCTCTTATACTGCTGACGAAACGCTCTCGATTGCACCTCCACCATTCGTTTGGCATAGGCATAGCCAAAATTTGATTCATGTGGTGGACCGTGGTGGAGTTGGTCTTCGGACAATGGGTAATTGACCCATTTGCTATCTGGGTACACACAGGTACTCAACAAAGAAACGACGTTGTTTACATCAAGAGCATGAGCAGCCATCAACACGTTTGTGTTAATCAGAATATTCTCATTGAAGAAGTCAGCGACAAATTCTGTATTCGCTTTGACTCCACCAACACGAGCTGCCAGATGAATAACTGCCTTTGGCTTGTATGTCCGCATCATATTGCGAGCATCCGCCTTCTTACGCAGATCAAACTGTTTTGAGCTGATGAAAACAGCCTGAGTTCCATCTGGCAAATTGCGCTCGACAGCTCTCCCCACCATGCCAGTACCGCCTGTAACAAGTAAATCTTTTCTCATGGCATTTTCCTGTGCCTACAGCCCTTTAACGTACTGGAATACTAGGAAGCCACTACCATGCAGTTTAGGCTCATTTATGTGATCATAATGCTTAATGTCGTCGATAAATTTTTCCATTCCTGTCCAATTTATGTCGTCACAAGCGACAATAGCCCCGTCGCTCAATTTCTTTTGGTAGTAAACCCATTCCAGCTTGAGATGCGAATATTCGTGCAAAGTATCAATGAATAAAAAGTCAATGTTGTCTGGCAGACTGTTGACAACACCAGGATCTATACTTGAACCAAAGATGGTATGGATGTTATCCTGCTCCAAAACGAAAGGTGGGACACGGTGGAGATTTTTCTTGATGCCCACCGTGTATAGCGTTTGTGACTCATCCATGCCTGCGGCAATTGAAATTGTAGAGCTGCCCTCCCTATTTCCTAATTCCACGATATTTTTAGGTTTAAGTTTGTTGACAACATTATACAAAAAGCTGTAATAAAGGCCAGCACCCGCAGGCTGGTCTTTCAAGTGTTCGAAAGGTTCCTGTTGCTTTTTTATAATTGAGTAGTGCGGGGCGTCTAACGGCATATTTGGACCATTATCGACTACCTCCTGCACAAAAATTTGCTATGTTAATTTTTTTCATTTATTTTCCTGCTTTCGTATCAAAGATTTAAAATCATCTGCACAGATACCCAATGGGTTTGTTTCGAACGACCTGATGATATCGCTTGGTTGGTTCACAATGGAACGTGGAACACTAACTCCTGGTAATGTCCAGATGTAACCTTTACTGGTGATCGTTACTTTATCTGCCTCATGCCAGAACCAGTGAATACTTTGCTGGTTTGCCAGTTGCTCAACGGCATCTAAGTTCTTCGCATGGCACCAAAGACTTTGCACTGTAAGAAATTCCATTGTAATCTTATATTGAGGGTTGTCGTGACCCAACCAAAAGCTACCAGCTCGCCACCATACGTCAATTTCTGCATCAAAACCCTCTGCTAGAGCCTCCATCACATATTTAGGGTTGTTTTCGCATTCAGTAACTCTTCCAACCCTGTTCCCTCTATGTGCAATTAAAAACATGTATTCACCGTCCAACAATTAGCACAGGTTCAATATCCTGATTTGACTATATAGGCTGTGGGTGGCAAGACACCAGTTGTTTGAAGTTGTTCTTTTACTTTTTTTTCCTTGAGGAACTGATCGACGCCTGCACTTTCTGACCAACAGTGAAATGCATACTCATCAAAAACAATGATACCCCCCACCATAACGTTGTCCCACAAATTCATCAGGACATCATAAGTTGGCTTCTGTAAATCTAGGTCCATATATAAAAGCTTGATTTTCAACCCTGGGTTCCTAGTTCGCATTTGCAATGATGTTTCGCTTGCATTTCCTTGAACCAAAATAAAGTCTTTTTTCTCTTTGACGTTGCATGACATTGATTCGAGCTTGCTGGTCACGGCTGGTAAGCTTATTTCCTCCGTAGAAGCACGGGAAAGAACTGCCTTCATACACTCCTTGTCCTCACCGTCAAGCACATTCAGCGTTTGCTGCTTTCCGAAAAAGTCGAACCCAATTACTTTCGACTGTGAGTTTGGGGTGTAGACCTGTTTGAGAGTTAACCACAAGGCCATTGAAGCTCCTTTAAAAACACCGAATTCCAAAATGTCACCAGGCAAGTTTTTTGTTTGCAAAAAGAACTCCGTTCTTTTCAACATTTTTGACATCACTCTCAGATCACCCGAGAACATTAAGTTGTTGTAGGCTGTGAAAACATCAATATTTGTTTCAGGAATTGCATTATTAATATCTGTTTTACTCATTCAACATACCTCAAAATATATTTCCTGATAGCATCGTAAGTATAATTTTCTTCACATACTCTGTCCTGCTCTAACATACAGTAATCATACAAGGATGGATCATTACGAAGCGCCGTCACTTTTAGGCGCAGTTCACTCGGAAGATCGAAGTGAACTTCACGTGCAAACCCATTCCCGACAAAATTCATAACAATGCCGTTATTCTGAATAAGCGCCAATGAACCCACAGAAAGAATTTCGAACAACCTCCTTGTTAGTTTTGCACACCCTCTTGGGTACATACAAAACCTGGACGTGGCCAGTTCATCCATGTATTTGTCATTCGCATACTGCCTACCAGACACTGCCTTGTCGGTTGTCAGTATTTCCGCACAGTCTTGAAGCAACTTCTTTCTGTTGTGGTAATTACGGTTGATTGGGTCGTCTGCTCTCACACTAGAGCCAGCGTAATACACTCGGTCTAACTTTTCTTCCGTAGGCTTAAACCACTTTTTTTCGTTTAGCAGCCAAAGCGGGTCTTTGTAACCTAAAGCAACATAAGGAAACGGAACAAACAAGTCTGTGTAATTTTCTACCTGTGAATTATATTCTCTTTTTAAGACCACGTCTAATCCTAAGTCAAACTCACTGAGAGCGTTTGTACTGTCAAGTGGTTCATCAGAGTTGTCAATAAATACAAGCTTTTTAATTGTGCTTTTTTCTCTTATGTCACGGACCAGGTTTACCAAGTAATCACGTGCACCTTGGTAATTCCTAGGGAACGCAGTACACAGAGGGAAAATGACAAATGCCACATCCCAAGTTTCGCTTGAGATTTCTTCACGGTCAGACACAGTTTCCAGGCACTTCGCTGTAAATCCGTACATGGGATTAAATTCCCCCTTGGTATAGGGTCCGTGAGGCCAAGTAGTCTTTTTTGAGTTGTGGTAGTAGGACACAACATCTGTACCGTGCGTAAGAACAAAATACAGTGAAGGCATACAACTGGTTGGGTCGATTATCAAATAGTTTTTCATTTAGTTTTTCATTTTCAGATGCGTTCAAACATTAAAAAGCCAAGCATTGGCTGCTAAATCTTCTGGAGTGCCGAATCCAAGCATCTCGTTTACATGGTATATACCAATTTTTTTGCCATCACCAATGGCCTCGTTGAACACTGGACACACATAAAATTCACCATTAACTCTTATATCCTTATCAATCATCTGTTTTGCATATTTGACAAAATCTGAACCGTGCCGAAACCAATAAATACCAACAGTTGCTATATCAGATATAGGCTGCTTTTCAGCAACTTCAGTTACTAACCCAGTCTCTCCCGATAGTTTAGCGAAACTCCATTTGGGTTCTGAAGCAGTGAATGTCACAATTGAACCATCCAAACCACGACCAAGGGCATCTTTAATGAAGTCGTCGATAGAAAACATCTTAACTTTTTTCTTCATATTTTGGATAACATACTGGTCTGAGTTGGCCAGAAGCAACGGGTTATCGTTGTTAATAAAATCTTCAACGAGCAGCACCGTGCAAGCAGCACCCTCTGTCACCTGCTCCACTCTATAGATTTTTTCTTCTGGTAAAACATCTTTGTATTGAAGGTCATCGACATGTTCTGAAAGTGCCAAGTACCGCACATCGTGGAAGCCCCTTTTTGGAGTAACATTTTCAGTTACAACCTCGATTAATCTTTTCCCATTTCCAAATTGAATGAATGGCTTAGGCGTGGCCCAACCTGCTTCAATAAATCGGCTGCCACGACCAGCCATGGGAATCACCAGGTTTGTCTTGGGTTTTTTGTTCATAAGATATCTTTGAATAGCTCTAGGTTTACTTGAGTTGCGTTTTTCACCTTACGCACGTCCTTGCAGCCACTTGCTAGCGCAGCAGCGTACCCCTTGTCTGAATCTTCTACAATAACAGTCCTATCAGGCGTGACTCCTAATTTAGCCATGGCTTTATTGTACCCATCAGGTGCTGGCTTTGCATTGTCAACGTCTTCGTTTGCTATGATGAATTCTAAACTGTCAGTGACTTGAATTTTGTCCAGCATCATTTCGGCTGATTTGCGAATGCTGTTGGTGACACAAGCAGAGCGTATACCTTTGCAAGCAAGAGCTTCGATAAGCTCCAATTTGGTTCGGTCTTGGACAGTGGCCTCTTTAATCGTCTTAAATGTTTGGTCTTGCTTAGCTGCCCATACCGCATCGAAATCTTCGCTCTTCATCCTACCTTGCAACTGTAGCATGAGCAGTTTCTGCTTAGTGGGCAAGCCATTGAACGTACTGTCGTGCTCTTCACGACCAATTCCAAATCCACATATTTCCATTAGGGCCTTGTTGAGAGCTGCATAGTGCCAGTCACAAGCATCTACCAGAACACCATCAAGATCAAATAGAACAACTTTAGTCATTTAGCTGCCGCTTCATAATGTTCGATCATTTTGGTGATGCCCTCCTGCACCGAGATAGCATTTGTATGATTCCAGAACTTGTTCAATGGATTCACGTCTGGCTGAATTTGCGAATCGTTTTGCACAGTATCCTTTGTAGAACCCGAGGTTATCTTAGCGCCATAGTGTCTGGCAACGATATTAGCAATCTCCGAAATCGAAGTCCACTTGTGTGTTGAGACATCAAATGTTTGATGTTTCTGAGCCTCTTCAAAATTTACTGCAAGGGTGTGGAGTATACGTGAGCAATCATCCGTATACAAAAACTGTCTAACTTCTGTACCATCTGTCATCATATCGACATTGCCAGTGTTGCGGGCCTTGTGAATGAAATCTGTAATTACATGTGACTTTACCTCATCATGTTCTGGGCCGTAAACATTCCAAAATCGGGTTGTAATTCCACCCAAAGATTGAGTGAAGTGTTCCCCCAATCTCTTTAAATTCCCATAAGTTGACCATGGCATTTCAGCCATAACAGACGACGCAAAAATAAAGGGTTTATCATATCTTTTCAACAGTGAAAACGTGTTTGACATAATTTCGGTATTGTTGGCAAGGAACTGGAACTTGCCTTGCTCGGCCTTTAAAAACTTGGCGCCGCCGATATCGTAAGCAAGGAAAAACACAAAGTCAGTGTCGCATAACCAGCGTTCGATTGCTGGGTCGGCACTTTCTGGCAACCTCAGATCTTCTTGTGGACCATGAAGAAGATCCACGTTGTAGACTTCGATCCCCTGATGTTCAAGATGTTTGCAAAGAGGCCTACCAATTTGGCCTTCGCCGCCGAGGACCATCGCTTTCCTAATTCTAATCTTAGCCATCTTTCTCGTCCATCCACTCGTTCAACCAGACATCGTCGGCAACGAACGTGCGGCTTTTACTGTAGACCCGCTCAAACAACTCAGTAAACCGTTGAATGTTAGTCTCAAGATTGTAACTCGTTTCAAACCGTCTCAAAGCATTGCTGCCTTTTGATGTCCTGTAGTCTTCATTAATCATCAAGTTTTTCATTTGCTCAGCATAATCTTCAACACTGTTGACTACGATGCCTGCATTCCCTATTGTTTCGACGTGCCCATTTGCACGAGCGAGGTGGCTAACTATCGGCTTTCCAAAACTCATTGCCTCAGCAATGCTTTGCGAGTTGTTTTCTCCATCGGCTCGACCATGTGTGTACACATCTAAGGCTTCCAGGAAGCGGCATACTTTACCCATGTCACCCGTAGGCTCAAGTTGATGGAAGTTTTTGAGCCCAAGTAGTTCCGCCTGCTGATTGTATTTCTGAGAACCTCCTAGCAGGACGAAGGCAGTGTTATCAGTCTGGATTTGCATGTAAGCGGCAAGTGGTATATGACTGTAAATTCCATCATTGGGTCGCTGGTGCATACCAAAAATAAATTTCCCCTCCAGCCCAAGGTCACTTCGGAAGTCCATCTCAGGCAACTCAGTGGGCAAGACTATTGGAAGGTAAATTACTTCAGCAAGTTGCTCGTTGCCGCCTGCCTTCACCCACGCTTGTTTGTTCCATTCACTTACGTGCACAACAGCAGCAATATTTTCCTGTTTATCCACGAGTCCTGTTAGGTGAATAGTATCAACAATTGGCGTTGAACGTATCTGTGTGAATGGATACTCGGGATGTCCAGCTCGACCTGAAACGACAATGTCGTATTCACTCTCGTCAAAGTGGTCAAAGAAATCTGTCTCTAGCCAATCATGTGTTGGAACGGTTACATTTTTAGCTGCCACATTAAACTTCTTGAGGATTACAGTGCTGTCCTCCATTAGGCGTAAGCGATTTTCGTCTGTATCAGGGTGCTTCCAATCAGACCCAACATAAGAAGCTGCATCACAATAGAAGTACGTTACTTCAAACTTGTCACTAGGCAAATTCATGGCAATGTTTTGTAGGAATTTCTCTGTTCCGCCAGCTGCCATGCCACCAAACTTCACAAACCCTAATTTGATTTTTTTATTCATCATTTTTCCTAAGGCAAATATTGAACGATTTATTAGAAACACGTACCGCATTTTTGAATGGGTAAGGAACTACATTCCGTTCTTTTAGAATTTTACTTAACCATTCCTCTTTTGTGAATAAGGATTGATGCAGCACAATAACTTCTCCATTTTCTAATGTTCGCTCATCTTTGCTAGTGTTGATAGAACCAACAAAAATTCCACCAGGTGCTAGATTGGATTCCACGTGGTCAAAAACTTTCTGTAAGTCTTCTGGCTTGAAGTGCTCGATAACCTCCCAAGCACTAATACAGTCGAACAAAATTTTCTCTCCATCTTTTTGAACTTCAAATGGTTCCGTTAGATCAGCGTTATGCAATATCGTACCGCTGTATTGTTTCCAATTAAAGCGTTTAGTTTCCCTTGAGAATGAAGAACCTTCCAGCCCAATTGAGAAGTGCCCCCTGTGAGAGAAATCAACAGCTAACTGCCCGCCAGCACAACCGAGATCCAACACCTTGAGTTGCCTACTTGGGAAGTAGCTAATTACTTCCTCAATGTAGTCTGAATGACTATGATTGTCGTTGACTGCACCAACAGGGCAAATGTGGTCTGGGCTGTCTACAGCTACAGGTTTATTTGTGACAACTTTTATATTGACATATTTTGGGTCACTCATTTTTTAAACTCTTTTTCTTATCTGATAGGTATGATTCAATCGTATGTTTGGGTACCCAACCCACCTGCTTTTCCAATTTGGAAATATCGGCACACGTGTACTTTGGCTCGAAGCGCTGCGAGATGTAGGTCGTGTTATCTGAAATGAGGGAAGCCAAATAATTCAAACTGTGAGTTTTTCCTGAGCCCACATTAAAAACGTTGAAACCTCGAAGGCTAACTTCAGCACAACCAAGGTTAACTGCTGCGACATCAGACACGTTTACAAAATCACGACTTTGTTCGCCGTCACCAGTAATCGTGAGCGGGGAACCTTCTCCTTGTTGCCGTAACCAAATCCCGACGACAGGCACGTAGGCACCTGCAACGGGCTCATGCCTACCATAAACGTTGAAATACCGCAGGCAGGTAATGTTCATGTCATACAGGTCGCAATAGAGCTTAGCATACTGATCACAAATGAGCTTCTGAAGAGCATATGGGCTCATTGGGTTCACTGGCTCAGTTTCGCCTGTTGGTACATTTTCGGCGTCTCCGTAAACTGACGATGAGGATGAAAAAACGATATCTGTAACACCTGATTTTCTCGCATTTTCAAATATTTTGAGTGTGGCATCTACATTTTGTTTGTTAGAGGTGAGTGGATCACGAATGCTTGGCTCCACCCTTGGAAGGGCTGCAAGGTGGAACACCTTGTTAAACTTAGCAAAGTCATGGCTCCAGTGAAGATCGAATTCTTCACTAAGGATGTCCAGCTCCCAAAACTCCAAGTTCTCATTCTTGAGATCAAGGTTCGTAATGAACCCAGTGGATAGGTTGTCCACTACAGTAACATGCCAGCCCTTCTTTAGTAGTAAATCTACAACATTCGAGCCAATGAATCCTGCGCCACCTGTGACAAGTGCTTTTTTCTGGTTCATACTCTTACTTTGCCTTTCTTTCCTCAGCTTCCCAGACACGCTGACGAAGACCGCTAGTAGACCAGTCGTGATTCCGCCCATGCCAATGGATTTCGATAGACAGTTTATCCCCTGTGAAAGATTTACCTTCGTAGTCTGTTCCTAGTATGCGTACATCAGGTTTGATTGTTTTCAGCAGGTCTAGAAGTTCCGCTTCGGTTGAATACTTGACTACTTCATCAACATGTCGGATCGACTCTAGCACCTCCAGACGCTCTTCAAACGTCTGTACAGGCATGTTTTTTTCAGGTCTGTCAATGGTAGGGTCGACTTGTAAACCACATATTAGATGTTCACAAACAGTCTTGGCCTCTTTTAGCATCTTGACGTACCCAGGATGAATGAGGTCAAATGTGCTACACACAAAGCCGACACGTTTTCCTGACACTCTCCAGTCTTTTATGTTAGCTCCACGATCATCAATAAAAGTGTCTGCGTGTGGTTTCTTGTTGGTAATCAGCTCGTGGTATTTAAACCCCCACTCTTTTAGCTGGGTTCTAGTAAAGTCTGTGTAGTCTACTTTTGATACGGAACCTCGGGCAGTCATAAAAATGATTCGGTGACCCAAATCATAAAGTCTGTTCACACGAGCCAACATGTCTGAGTATGGCTTGGCTTTCGAATACTTACCATGTGTGTTTGTGCAAATTGTCCCATCAATATCAAAACAAAAAACAGACATCAGGTCACCTTCATAATAGAGTGCAAGAGAACCTGGTGTGTGCATTCAACAACTCCATAGTCTTGTGAATCAACCCAGGCATTCAACTTTCGGTGTCGATAGTTTTTACTGTGCAATTTATTATCGTGGTCTTTGCCAGAAAGGGCAGCCCAAGAAATTTCATTAACCTCGCAACGGTTTGCTGCCAAGAGAATGTTTTTTGAGTTCCCAGAAGAGGAGATCAGGATCACTAGGGTTTTGCCAGGAATGGCGAACTCATCAACAAACTGAGCATAGGCCCTATTACTACCGTAATCATTTACGTAACACGTAAGTCTAGGTCCGTCCGTAAAAGCAAACGCTCTTTTCTGCAACTGCTTTGTGTAGTCAACCGCCATGTGACTAGCGATTGCGCATGAGGCACCGTTGCCAATAAGAATGATTTCTTCGTGGTCGTCTATTAAATCCTTCAATTTATCAGAGTGTTGGTAAACTTTGTCGATTTCCCTGATTAATTCATCCTTGTTCATCTTGCACACCCGTTACCTTACTTGCCTTCACATTAATGATTTGCTTTTGTTTCTTCTTGCCCATGTTATTTCCTCAGAACACTTGTCCAACAAGACCAGTCTCGTTTACTTCTATAGGAATGGCTGGTGACCCGTTGATTGATTCAGGAATGAAACCCTTGACACATAATGCAAAAAAGTAACCTCCACCGCCTGCACCGCAGAGTTTAAATCCCAGGACATTCGGATTGTCTTTAAAAGCCTTGTCCCAAGCATGGAAAGTTTCACTACCAGCGATTGATGAGGATGTCTTTTTCTTAAGTGCCCAACCTCTGTTGAAAACAGAAAGGAATTCATCAACGTCATTTTGAGTTATGCTCTTCTCTAATTGATCTACTTTGGTCAAAAGCGGCTTGCATTTCTGTACCTCTACAGTCTTGAGGATGGTTGTGGAACTTCTGTTTGTCTTTGTGTGGTACAAGGCCATATCAAAGTTCTCAGTTAAGAACTCGGCGTTTTGGAAACAAAAAGAAGGATTGCGGTCCTGTCTGAAATCAATACGTTTGAAGCCTCCAATACCACAACCATACGAATCTTGGTAGCCAGTTTCTGGATTGAACCCACGTTCTAGCTGGAGGGCTTTACTGCAAACTTCATACTCTGTTAGATGTTGTTTGGTGTACATGGAGAGCGCTTTGACTAGCGCAATCATAAAAGCTGACGATGATGCCAGTCCTGACCCAGTTGAAATAATGTCCGATTCAAAACTGATGGTAACTGGCCCAACACCAAAATACCTTAGGGCAACTCTTGCAACATCATTCTTGATTTCTTCAATCTCTTCCACTTCCTCCTTTTTTGAGTAGTTCAGTATATATTTGTTCCTATTATTGTCGTGGATGCTGATATACACATGCAAATTTGAGGGGAAGCTGATAACAGCCCCACGTTTGTATTTGTCAATAAATGCTTGCAGGTCGGTTGAGCCTCCAACTAGCGAAATCCTCAATGGGCATTTAGCGAGGTACATCTGTTTTACTTCCAATAACTGTATAGGTTTTTAGCAATTTCGGGTTCAACGTGTTTCACCTCACGACGGGGTTGGCTATCGGCCCACACGTACATTTTTCTAATCAGTTCTTCGATCTCTGTGTCGTCCTTAAACCCCAGTAACTTTTTCGCTTTGGTGTGGTCACAGAAAGCCGTGTGCACTTCGTTCCTTGCCTCGGCATGCTTTATCTCTACCCTAGACCCGAACTCAAATGCTACCTTCTGGACAGCGATTGCTAGTTCCAGAATGGTGGTAGGTTTGTCTGCTCCGATGTTGAAAGTTTCCCCGTCGTGCGAGGTCAGGAGTTTTTCGAAAGGCTCGTTGTAGTAATCAACGTCAGAAAATGACCTTACCTGTGAACCATCCCCGTAAACAAGAAGGTCGTCGCCGTTTAGCGCCTTTCTAATGAAAATACCAATCACGTTTCTGTACTTGTCCCATACGTTTTGAAAAATGCCGTGGACATTATGAGGGCGGACGACAGCGTAGTTTAGACCAAACCTGTCGAAAGCATCTTTGAGATCAAGTTCCACCGCCATTTTAGCGATTGCGTATGGGTCTGAAGGTTTCATGGGCATGTCTTCAGTAAATGGAGTTTGCTGGTCACCATAGACTGTCATTGAAGAAGCGAAGATGAATTTTTCAATGTCACGATTCACAGCTTCATTGATCAATAGAACAGATGCTCCAATGTTATTTTTGTAGTTAAAGCTTCGAACAAAAGGTGAATAACCGCACGCTGCATAAGCAGCAAAGTGATAGATGTAATCAACCTTACCTGCTGCATCAAACAAGTAATCTACGTCAGGCGCAAAGGTCAAATCAACCTGATAAAACTCAACTCTTGGATCAACAAACTCACGATAGCCACCTTGCAGGTTATCAGCGCCAACTACTCGGTAGCCTTCGTCACATAGGTACTGCGCCAAGTTTGCGCCAAGTAAACCAGCGACTCCAGTAATCAAAACTGTTTTTTTCTGATTACTCACTCAACTTCTCCTTTAGCTCAGGTATATGCCAGATGTTTAACTGCCTAAAATTATCGATTCCATGCTTGTCAAACATCTCAACCATTTCCTTGTAGTACCAGGTCGTCTTCACATCACATTCTTCCAAGCTTGTTCTAATATCCACCCCTTCATACCAAAGGGCTGGTACGGGTTCGAGTCCAATGTTAGTTTCATTCCTAGTAATGCTGTACCCTTGTGTAACTTGAGCTGGGTTGCGGCCTTTGAGCACCTCACAACACTGATACCATGCTTGCTTTGCTTGCGTACGGTCCCAATTAGCAAACTGGAGGTGTAGGAGTGGTATGCGGATTTCTACCATTTCTGCCGCTCCAACTTGGGGGACTCTTGAAGTATGATCGTTGATTACATACGTGCGCTCGTAATTCATAACACCATTATCCAAGAAGATAAACGGCTTTTTGTTTATAAGAGGATTCCAAACACTATTATCCTTGCGGTATGTGTGAACAGTTCTCCAGACCTGCACCCAGGGTGACGAGACAATCATACCAGGTGTGATATTTTCCAGCATCATTTGCTTGTGTTTATTGAAAAGGTATGGGGGTAGAATCTCATCAGCATCTAGATTCAGCACCAAGTTATCAGTGCCAAAATTCTCACGCATATAATCAAGCATTTTCCAGCGAATCTTATTGGAGTGACCAACTTCAGTGTTGTCAACAATATGAACCTTCTCGCTCATAGCAAGAATCTCCCTTGTGCGGTCGGTTGACATTTGGTCACCGACAATTATGACATCAGCAATTTGTTCTGCCGCCTTGAGTGTCGTTGGCAAGATCCAGTCTTCGTTTTTTACTGGCATCATGATGATTGTTTTCATGGATCTACCCTATCCGTTGTTCGATTTTTCTTCATAAACTGATCATAATTGGGCACAAAATTGCCCACTGGATGCCTCTTGTTGCCGAAATAGATTCCACGAAGATCAAATTCTTGGATCGCCCTGGGTAGAAAGTTTGAATCAATTTTGTCGAGTATGCCGTACCTCAATTCAATTACCGTTCGCTCGGTTGGTTGTCTGCCGTCGCCTCGTGTGCTTGCGCCACGCCCTTCATCAAGGTAATAGCCTACGACTTTTTTTGTAGGCCTAACCTTTCCATGAACCGCAAGTCTTATGGCTAGATCAAAATCTGCTCCTGACCTAAGCTGCTCATCAAACATCCCTGCTTTCGTGCAGAGAGCTTTTTTCCACATCGGGAAAGGTCCCAGGATCATACTTCGTGTATATTCAATTTCCCATTGGTCATACCAGGTCTGGTTCACATACTTGCCTTCTGTCGACGGAAAGGAATTGACAATTATAAAATCACCGTAAGTTATGTCACAGTTCTGTTCGGTTAGAGTGGCAAGTTGACTTTCCAATGAATCAGGCGGGCGTAAGTCATCCACATTCCAAATAGCAACGTATTCACTATCAGATTCACGGATACACCGATTCATCGAGGTGCCGATAGGCTCAACAGGGTTTACCACTATGTGTTTGAGTCTTCCAGGGTACTTTTTCTGAAACTCAGATACCCACACAAGCTCTTGTTCGGTTGGTTCGTTATGGTCAAGTACAACCTGAAGTCTGTCAAAAATAGTTTGTTCAGGCAAACGATCCAAAAATTCTTTGAGATACCTCTCCATTTTGAAGGATGGCGTAATGGTTGATACAAGGGATTTATTATTCATTGCTCGACCCAAGTAATTTGGAAATTGTATTGTAGATCATACCACCCATTTGCTTGCGGAAAGCCTCACGGCCCATCTCATAAGATGCCGACCCGCTTTCCTTGTTCTTGAAATGTGGTGCTGCACCGTTCTTTTCATTCGTTTTCTTTTTTCCGCCCACAGTGTCAAAAGCCCATTGTGCACGCTCTTTGTCGAATGGCACGTCGTGCCATTCACTAATCCGATGCATCTCTTTCATCGGGTTTTCGAGCACCTTGTCATACTTCACAACCAGGACATTGTCATTATTGGTCCACTTGCTAAAAAGATGGGCGAACGAATTGCACTTAACTCCTATGATGTTTATTGCACTTGGTGGCACACCCTGTAATCTCAGCAAAGAATATATGACATCTACTGGATCTCGCCAAAGGAAGATAGCGGGTTTGTCCGTTAACAAATTCCCCTCACCTTCATTAGCAAAATTATCGTGTGTGTGCATCCACATTGGTTGTTCAAACTTGCTTTCAAGCCATGAGGGGTTGTTTACGCCTTTTCCTGCATGATGTCGGTCGAAGTATAACTCCATGACAGCTTGCAGCCAGTTGCACCCAGGCCTTGGGATACTAACAAATAGCGGAAGTGTCTTTAACCACTCATCCTGCAAATCTTGTGTCCAAGTAGGCAATTTTTGATCGTAGTCCAAACTTTCTCCTTGAAGAGTCAAAATTCTACAGACTCTTTGCCATAGGCTCTTCTTAGAAGATTATAGTAGCTTTGAGCTGCCTTTTCTAAAGTGTGATGCTCCAAGATATACTCACGTGCTGCGAATATGCCGTCGTCCACCTTTTCGAGGAATTCTTCAAAATGCCCTAGGTCAACCTTGTCAGACTTGTATCCGCAACGCTTATCCCAGAGTGGCACCGAACTTGCCTTGAAGCTATGTTTACCATCCTCTGACTTCCAAGTCGGGTTATTGAACACATAACATGGAAGATCTGAAGACAGCATTTGCATGTAAGCGATACCCTGACTTTCTGTTCCTGTACACAGTATTGCAAAACGAGCTTGCTCTGTTGCTATATTACGTAACTCTTTTTCTTGATATTTCCCGTATTCTAAAACCTTGTAGTTGAGTTTGAATTTACGACAAACAGCTTCTGCAACTGCTAAATCTTGAGCAGACCTGTTTTTATGATATATGAGACAATCTATTTCCCCGTTCCTGTCGACTGGTTTCCACTCTTCGGTATCAATCCCAACTGACCAAACTTGAATGTCTTTTTCTTTCATTAAATCAAACTGTTGATACTTCTCCTTGACCCACTGAGAAGGTACAACAAAATGGTCAAACATCTTGCACAGGGAAGGGTTGTCTGTCGGAAGCACAAAAAGGTTAGGCCCCATCAGAGCAGGCGCCTTTTCCTGATGAAGTTCATTGATCAATTCAGGGTGGCAAAACTGCAAAACTCCTGTCATCGATGATGCAACCGAGGAGTGTACCCCAATAGGCACCAGTCCTGCGGCGTCCAGCCCTTTTGTAAGATTCCGCACAACCATTCCTGGCCCTCGGTGGGTACTATTAGCGAAGAGCAGTCGGACGGTTTTATCGAATCTTGAGAGGTCTTTGAGTACAATCATGGTTGACTTCATTCTACATCAACCAAATAAGGATTTATACTCCTGTGTTATCCTGTATTCCCACTTCCGCCTGAGGCTTCACCGCTGCTGTTTGCGTTACCTTCATTTTCACGAGCGACTGCGTCCCCAAGATGATCAAGTGCCGTTCCTACTGTGCTAATGAGCGAGCGATAGGTTCCCCAGGCATCCGATGGTACAAAGGTGACACTTGTGCTGAAATCTCCTTGTGTGAACTTGTGTTCCACGCCTGTGATAGCGTAAAGGTTGTCAGCCGTAGTCCCCGTCTGGAAATCAATGAAATAAGTTTGCATGAAGTTGAGAAGGGGATTCCCAACACAATCCATTGAAAGTTGTGTTGGGATAATTTGCATTGGAAGCCCACCAGAGTTTTCTCCGTTTGGCGTAATGGCCTCTTCACGTCGCATACTACGCAGAAGGTTGACTGTCGCAAGTTGTGAGTTCTGCATTGAAGCAAGGCTGGCTGCCTTCACTGTAGTTCCAGCTGCACCGTATATTATGTAAGGTGAATTTGCCATAATAAATTCCTTCAACTTCTGGGAACCTCCTACAACACGGTAAGTTCTTTCCGAGTTATTCGGCGTTTGCCTAGAATTGGCTTGTTCATTTCTTGTTTCTGATTCATATGGCAGCCACTCAATAAGTCCCATGCTGGTTGCAGATTCAATAATGGTCGAAGCAATTTCTTGGTTGTTATCTACAACAGCCTGGTTTCCTCCTTCAAGATTTGGAAAACTGCCAATGGTACCAATTTGGTCTCGACGTGTGGCCTGGATGAGTCGCCCAAGTGACTCGTAGGTTGTTGCTGCCTGGTCAAATACGTGGAGCCTTAATATTGTACGACCATTGGCCTCTTCAGAATCCTCACCATCATTCTGACCTACTTTCTCTGGAAGTGCCTCAACATATATCCCCACTTGAGGCATGCGGAAAGTTCCATCTGGAGTAACGCCCTGAAGCGCTCGTTCCATTCGAACACGGAACACAGCTGCATCATCACTGGCTGCGACTGTCGAACGGACTCGCCCCTCTTCATCTGGAAATGACAGACGATGCAAGGCCTCACCGTCGAGAGTCAAACCATAGGAATTAGCAGCTGGGTCGTCGACCAAGGTATCAGCAACAAAGTTCATGAACTGCTCAAGCGACATGACTGATGAACGTGAAATGTGTTCCAGGCGGTAACGTGCCAATTCATCAGCAAAATACTCGATATCCACAATGAAATTGGCTATGTTTAGTTTCGACGCTTGCCCTGCATATTCGTTGAAAGGATAGAAGAACATCTGCACTTCGTCATAATTGCCAGTGTTAGCAAGCGGTTCTCCGACAAATAGCAGTAAAAGTTTGCCAAGGGAGCAAGGAAAGGTGTTAGAAATATTAGCTGTGAGTGCGCCACGTCTTGAGTCATTAAAGCGTCGCTGTGAGCTACGCTCACTTTGAGGTAGACTTCTACTTGAGAGATATCTCTGCCCCCCGTTTCCATAACCTGGTAAAAGGAATGGGTCAGGGGAATCTTCAAGTTGTGTGACTTTGCGCCCAATTGATTCCTGAATGCTTCTTCTGAGCGTTGCGATAAGAGTCGGCTGACCAGACGGACCACTCGAACCCCCTCCACGGTGTTGGGTAACCTGATCACCATATAGTTCTTGAATGACTTCATATAGCCGACGAGCGCTCGGGTTTTCGCTTGTCCGATATGCTGTTCTAAATTGAGCCAGCGCTTCCCTTAGGTCGCTTCCGAGCACTGGGTTGTTTGTTGCATCCTGAGCTGCATCAAGGATCTGGCGACCACGAATTTCAACTGAAGTAGTAGCTGTGCTTGCTGGGAATGCTCGTGCCCTCAACTCAGCAATTTGCCTTTGTAGTTCACCAATTTCACGAACCGTATTCGAAAAAGTTTCATTGTCGCTTGACATGAGTTCTGTGTCAAACTCTGAGGAGCCACGCATCGCAATGTTCAGTTTAATTGACACCTGTCCATCTGCTTCAAAGTTAAATGATGAGTTCACAACCATAAACTTTTCTTTGACACGCATGCCATCAATCAGATCACCATATGCGTTTTCTGAAACACTGATTTGACCGTCTGGGTGTGTCCAACCATACTCAATTGTAATTTCGTTGGTTCCATATAAGTCTGCTCGAATAAACTCCGCTACTTCTGGAAGGCGTGAACGGTCGTGAAGTAGAAGTGAGAGGCTGCCACGTTTAAAGCTCCTCAGACCTCTCGAAGGCTCAATTGTAATACTCAGATCAGACAAGGTCATCAGGGGACGAAACTTGTCAATGATTGGATTGGCTCTTGCTGAGAAGCTGGTATTGTCATCTGCATTTATCAAGGTTTGCGGTGCAGTAAACAACTCCATACCTGCACGTGAATAGCGATCTGGTATTGGGTTTTCTTCCGTGGCATTCCTTGAGGAGATACTGGTCCCTTGGACCGTGTCGCCTTCAGCCATAATGTCAAGTACTGAGCCTTCTTGTGGTATTACACCCCCGAGCAAAAACTTATTCAACGACAAGTTTTGAAGTCGACCAGATATATCGGACTTCGGCCCTCGTGGAAAGAAAAACTCAACATTAACATAAGGCATTGCACGTTGTAGTTCAACATTCGGAATTCCATTTAGAAAAATCGTTGCAGCTGCTGTATTTTGTGATTCTAAGGTAACTCGTTTTGAATTGGAAAGGTATATCGAAAGTCCTGGGGCATCTTTGGTCGGCTGGTTAGGGGATGAATTAAGTCTTACATTCGAATCTCCACCTGGTGCGGAGTACCCTAGCATTTGACGAACTCCAGCAGTAGTAACTTCTCTGCGTTCTTCTTCGGATAACTCTGCGTTTCCAATAACAGCTTCTGGCCTGTAAAAAGTTGCATCTCCTTCATAGTGGACCTGGAGTAATTTTGCGAAGTCATTTTCCAGGACTTCACTTTGTTCAATTTGGGTATTGAAATTCTCCATGAAGGTAGTTGTTAAAAACGCACCATCCGAAGTATCGATCAGGTATTCAATAAGCGTCGCCTCGGTTTCTGTTGGCCTAGATATTTCTATGTCTACTGATGATTCGGAATCATTGACGCTGTCTAGTGAAATCCTTTCGGCCAACTCTCTTATGCTGTGGATACCGTAATATTTTCCTAGGACTTTAACAGCATTGGAAAGTTTTTGTTGTCTAGTAGGCATGTTATTGATTAAGTACTCTTATGACTCACTTCCTATGAAGTTTGAATCAACAGCTCTGTTTCCCTATCCGATAAAACGAAACACGTCTTCCAGATTGGGAATTCGGATCTGCGTCCCAGGAGGAGCTTGAAGCATCCATCCAATATTGGATGCAGCCGCTATAACCCAGCTATATCGCCCGTCACCATATGCTTTCCCAGCCAACGTATCAAGTCGCTCACGTTCTACTAAGGTGATTTCGTCAAAGCGTATATTACCATTTTTTATATTATTGCGAATTGCCGTAATCGCAAAAGAAGTGGCAAACCTCTTTTCCGCTCCAAGGATTCTTGTTCGTGCGTACCTGCTATTGACCATTCAAAGTTCCCTGTTTATTGTTCATCTAAAGGAGTTGAACCTTCGTTTGGGCTGGTGAGAGATTCATTTGAGGTGGATTGAGCCCTGCTTGTCTGCTCTTCGGTGTCACCCGCTCTACGAACCTTCATCTGTTGTAATATCGAACCAATGTTATAAATGGGTGCAGTCATGTTTCCATTTGAGTCAATGCCAGGATTTAAGTCGTGGACTGGTGCAAACTCAAGAGTTATCGTGCACCATCTTGGTGCTTTGGAATTTTCCTCATTTGTCTCCCAAACGGCTCCATCCCAATCGAAGTTGAGGCTTTTAATAAAGCCAGCTAGGCCTTTTCCTCGTGTACTCCTAAAGGACTGAAAAATAGGATTTCCTCCTACTGAGCCTTGGCTGGTACCTGTTGAACCTGGACCATTGCTTGTATTTGCTGCCTGCTCAGACGGAGTTGAGTTTCTCGTGGTCCCAGCTGTTCCATCTGGATTGAAGAAGTTAGCAACATCTTCACGTGTTGTTTCAAACTCAGTGGTGTCCCTGCCCTGGGTCGCATCCTCTACTGCTTGGGCGTTCACTGAAACTTCGTCTATCCTAATAAATGCATTGGCTTCAACCTGGCTGAAGTCGATCTCGTACAAGGTTCCTTGTTGTTCACCCGCCAAAGCAGGTTGAAAGGAAATGCGATAGACTCCAGGACTGACTTGACTGTTTACAACAGCCCGTGCACCAATAGGCACATCTGGAATGCCTCCTCGACGACGGCTAGCACCTGCCCGCTCAACTTCTCTAATTCGGGCGGCGGTAACGCCCCTGGTAGGACTTGGAACACGCCTTATAGGCATTTGAGCCGTAAATTCTCTGCTACCTATCTGCAACACTTGTTCTTTGATGCGGAAAAATTCACCTTGGTTGAATACGGGGAGTTCTTCAACCTGACCGACACCAAGCTGCCTATCTGTGATATTTTGCCGAAGTTGACGTATACGCTGCCGAGTTTCTGCATCAAATGCCGACTGTTGTTCCGAGATCTTGAATTTGCTAGAACCAAGCCCAAACAATCTAGCCAAATCAAATTCGCTGAAGTTCGACTTTATTAAATCACCAACTCTAAGACGGATCATAGGAGATGCAGCTGGTAGTTGGGAGAACGGCTGGATAAACTTTTGGCTGTCAAGAGTTATAGAACGACCTTGCGTATATTGTGGGTAGAGCATCATAAGCAGCTTGTTTAGCTTAAACCACATAGCATCGAAGTCACCTGGATTTACTGCCACAACCTTGAAACTAAGATTGATAGAACGATTAGTGTTCTTGTAAGTGTATATCTTGCCAATTCTTCCATAACCCTCTGATTCATTATATTCGGCACTATGTGAATCCGTAACTGAGTCCAGGAATGCATGGAAGGCTATTATTTCATTTGTCCTTAGATCATGAAAATAGAATGGCATGTAGTATGAATCCAGGCGCTTTTCCATTTCATCTACAAAATCTCCAGGGAGACGTTTCTTGTCCGTGAGATTGTAATTGCGGCCCGAGGCCAACCTGTTGTAATTGTTTGTTTCACCAAACAACTCTTCAGCATTTAATATGTCACTATTAATCATGTACATCGACGGAAGAGTATCAGCGCCCCAGGCAAGCGAGTTTCTGTATTTTGGCCCAAGGCGATCAGACAAACGACTTTTCTTAATCAGAGCTGCTGGGTTTGGAACTTTAGACGTTGTTGGATTCGGGCCAAGACCAACTTCACTATAATAATCATTTACACCATCGACAGTCGATTCATCGGTTGATTCTGGCGCAGCCAGCAGGGAAACATCTCCAATACTAGCCAGGATATTCATAAACTTAAGAAATTTTGATTCTTTTATGAGGCGAACAGAACCCGCCAAAGCAATTGGGTCACTGTTGGACCCGACTAGTGGATTGTAATCAGCCAGGCCACGAGCAGATGAAGAGGCCCCTGGGCCGCCGACAAGTGTTTCCACACTGCCACCAACCGTAGCTAATGGATCGGTAACAGAGCGGACCAACAACCTGAGGATGCCATTATAGTACCCTGGGTTATTAACAACTTTGGTTGCTGCTGCCCCTAGAGACCTGCCAACAGAACCTACATTGCTAATGTCAGTATCAAGACCAAAAAATTGCCTTAGTCCCTCTTGAACAGCCGACCCATAGTTATTAGCCGTTTGTATGAGCAAGTTCCCGCCGAGGCCCAGGGCATCTAAACCGAAATCAGGATTACTAGTGTCCATCTGAGGCACGAAATGACCCAGGCGTTTCTTCTTGTTTTCCCCAGGCGTGGTTTTGTCTACGTTCAAGCTACTTGGATTAGCATTTTCAAGCAATGCTGCTAGTGCTCTAAAAATAGTAGCAAACACACCCACCAGGAGCGTGCTAACCAACAAGCTAGACTGCCCACTGGATATTGTGTCGAAAGGCACTAAAGGGTTGTTAACAGAGCCAAATGTCGGCTTGCCAACTCCAGCGAGATCAATTTCTACATTCGGCTTGCGAACGTCGTTATTAATTTTGTTGATAACTTCCTGGGCACCGAAACGGCTAGAATCTATCCTAAAACCCAACCTGGCAATACCAGGAGCAGCTGCCGCTGCTGCTTGTGCCGCAACTACCTGTTCTAGGTCTTCGAAGTCCGTAGGGATATAAACTTCACCAGAGGCTTCCAGGAGAATCCGACAGCCAAGGCTTCTAAGATTGCTAATGGTGACCGTCGGGTCCTGCTCAGCATTCTTGAATGTTTTTTGAGGCGAATGTGTACCCAACCTGCTTTGGATGACGTGCCTACCAGGGCCTGAGTCGTCCTCAGTGGGCCTGTCAGGGGTTACAAATAAGTCATCTGGTCCATGCAGTGCATTTAAACTTATGGTCCTTGAGACCTCATCTGAGACGATCCCTGGGCTCTCTCTAAGAACGGTCAAAAGGGTTGAGGCTTGCTGTTCTGTTTCAGTGTCCAAATCTCCTTTGTCGCCTGGGACGGTTTTTCGCTCGAACTGTCCACTATTTCCAATTTGCTCGTGATAACCACGAGCCTCTATAGGTTGTTTTGCGAGGTAGGTGTCATCTCGCTCAGGTGTGTCGTCAAAAGTTGTAGCCCCAGGGCTATCACTAATTTTGGCAGTTGACGTATTGTTCCCGTCAGTCAGCTTTTGACGAAAGTAGTCGCCAATTTTTTGCTTCGTATCATTTGAATAATCGTCTTCTTCAAAACGTAATAGTGGGTCATCACCAAGTGGTGCCCTCTCAGTGTTTTCCAGATCAATTTTCTGTGGGATGTCGTCTCTATCTACCATGTTGACTCACAGGGTAATTACTCATCCTGTAAGTTTCGGATAGGATTAAGTAATTTCCGCTCAAATTGTTCTGTGATCTCACGGAGTGCTTTTACCACCACCTCCCGTTCGTCGTCTGGCAGATTTTTTAGAAGCTCCTGATAGATCGGGTCCTGTAAGAATTTTTCAAATAGTTCTGACATGTTTTATTCTAGTCCTGCGAACCTAGAGTTAGGCCTGGAAATAAGCACATTCTCCAATTCTTGGGCATCGATATTTACAGTGAAGTTGACGTGGAACTGGATTGGCTCTTCTCTTATATCAAGACGTCCAGTAGAGCGTAGGCCAAGTTTGTTATTTAGTTCACGGAGTCGGGTATTAATGTTTATCACTCTCAGCCGCTGGAGTGCCGAATCAATGTCACCTATGTGTTGCACCATTCCCACTACAGCATCTTTTGTCATCATCATTAGGTTGGTGTCAATAGTTTCTACACCAGCAAAATACTCACCATTGGTAAAGTTTGCCACTCCTTCCAAAATTGAGCCAAGTGATCGCAGGGCACCTAGGAATCCACCTGCACCCGTTTCAAGGCTGGGACCTAGCTCAGAAAACAGTTCCATCGGTCGACCGATTCCTCTAACAAAATCTGTAAGTGTAAAGCGACCACCTGGATTATAAATCACTTTGAAAACTGCACACAACGAATCGCTCATACGGTTTCCCATCTCCGTGATGTCTCCGTTGGCCGATCCTGACAAGAAGCTGGTTGTTTGTTCGATTATTTGACCTATGGCTTCAAATATTGTTGAAATCGACTCAACACCGACCTTAATATTTCGGCCAGCACGAGGGCTTATAGCAGAGAATGTACTGACTAAATTGTCCAGCATTCCAGTTATTCCTTCGCCAAAGCCACTTGTAACAGCCTCAACAACACTAACCAGGGAAGCCATAATGCTTCCTATTTGTTCAGGGTTCGACGCAACCCCTGTGCTATTAGCAAGGTTTCCTACCAAGGCTGACATGCCAGCTATGGCAGTAAACATTGAGGAAATTAGTGGCGTTGCAGCTTTCAATGCTCCTAACTGTGAACTATCCAGACCAGTAATGGCATCAACAACTAGCCTGACCACGTTTACCATACGTGTGAAAATATTACTTCCGTCTGTTCCAATTATTGCATCCAAAAGTGTGGTTATTACCCTGCCGATAGTTCTGCTGACACTTCCTAGCTCACTGGGATTGTCACGGAACTCCTGTGTAACAAATGTAGTCATCATTCTTGCAAGTGTGCCGACGGCACCGATTATTTCTCCCAGTGCAGATGCTGCGGTAATCGCTTCTTCGGAGAAACCACCAGAACCTGCCAGCTGGTTTATTTGTTCTACTATTTGTGTTAACGCTCCTTTAATACTGTTAATCACAGTGACAATAAACATAGCAAGTTGTGTTGTACGAGCATTAACGGTGTCTCCAGTCAACTCTCCCCACAGGCTGGTGTCGTTGAATGAATCTGGCGGGCGTAAATCTCTGGCAACTGTACCGATTGTTGAAAGCATATCAGCCAAAAACCTGGTTCTCTCCATGGCGCCGGTGTCACCACTTATACCCTCTAGTCTATCGGCCTCGGATATAAGTGTGCTAATGACATCCGTCATTGATGCCGTCATGGTTTGCACTAGTCTTCCAACTGAATTTAGTCGATCAGTCATCGACTCACCTTGTCCCAGGAGATCTGCCAGGCCAGGTGAAGTTGCTGCCGCAATTGTACCAACGTCAGCAGCAAAACTACCAATAGCTGTCAACACACTTGTAAACAGGTCCATCTTTCGTTCAGTTGCTGAGTCTAATCTAATTCTACCAATGGCTTGTAACACCTGAACCGTTGTGTCTACCATAGCGAGGATGACATTAGACAAAGCAGCCAAACCAGTTAGGATGACGGCGGCGCCTGCGCCATAAGTAGCAACTATTACTGTGCCGATTACTCCCGCTGCCGCAGCTACCGCCGCCGCTGCCAAGAAAAACACACTCGTCGCTTGCATTATCCTAACCGTTTTATTAATAGATGATTCTGAGTAGCTCTGGAACATGTCGATCATCTCCCTAGCCCCCAGTGCCATCGCAGCGCCGACCAATCCAATCGCAGCTACGCCGATTATAACTTGCAATGCAAAGCTCTTAATTGCCTCACCCGCCAGTGCCAAAACTGCTATTACTCCAGCAATCTCTAACATGACAGCACCCGTAGCAATCATAATCAAGGCGGCGCCTTTAATTGCTTCAATCGATATCCCCGCTTTTTGGATATGTCCAGCCAACGCCGTCATGGCCAAGGCAACAGCAATCAACCCTACAGTGATAACAGTAGCCAACAATGCCATCTTAGCTACATCCCCAGGTGAAATACGTGTGCGTCTTGCTGCCTTGACAGCATCACCTGCGCTGCTTGCAGCCTCGCCAACTGCGCTCGCCTGTCGACCGCCACGAGAGACTGAACCACCCCTGGCCACCCTATCCATTCCTTTGAGTGCACCAGATATAGCGCCTGGTGCTCCTTTGACCGCCGAGCCAATTCCAAACACCATTGACTTTAGAAGACCGCCAGCCAAAGCTGTACCGAGGCCTCGAACGAGGCCTCCTATAACTGCTGGACCGAATAAAACACCAAGGATAGTTGGCCAGTTGTCTTCCAGGAAACTTGTGAGTCTTGGACGAACAAAACCCCAACCCGCCTCTAACATCTCTGTAAATGATTCCCAGAGCTGGTTCATCAGCCGTCGTCCTTCAGAACTTTCGAAGAAGCTGACAATAGGCTCAAAAACTTCCATTAGGAAGCCCATTACCCCAGACGATGCATCTTGCGCCGCTCCTGCCATGGTGCCCATTGGGTCACCAGAAATGAATGATGTTATTCCCCTAAAAACTTCTGTTAACCCAGAGATGACTTGCCTGGCAAGCCCTGCAAAAATAACCGCCAGGGCCTTTCCAAAAGTTTTGAATCCATTTAACATCCGTCGTCCAGAAGGCGTACTTGAATCAAACCAGTCAGTAAAAGATTCCTTTAATCGATCAAGCAAGTTAGACAAGGCTAAATTGGGATTGGTTGTCATTTCCTTAAAGAAGTCCCTGAAGGCCCCCTTTACGCCGCCGAGCATCTTTGTAAATCTTGCGGGATCAAACAGGTCACCTATACTAGTGAGAATGTCAGAAACCCCAGGGAAGAATTTAACAAACATCTGGCCCACCTCACGTCCAGCCCGATAAGTCGCTCTCATAGCTCTACGCAAATTGCGCATTAACCCATAGAACTCTTTGGTACGCCTTATACCTCTCAAGAACCCTTGCAAGAATATGTCAATGAAACCGCCCTTCAGGGCGCTTCCCGATTTAACTAATCGTTCAATTGAGCCTGCTAATTTTTGCATAGCTTCAGCTTGAGACACCTGTTGCTTCTCTGCGTTCTCCCCTTGTTTTTGAATGTCCTGATAGGACAAAGCCTGATTCTGCTGTGAGAAGACTAGGGAAGCTGTTTTTTCATCTAGGCCAGTTTGTGTGGCTAACAGAGCACGTTCTTGCCTGGTCATTGTTTCTATAGACCTGCCCGCAGCAAAGAAAGCCTTCCTTAAACGGTCTATATTTGCCGCAGGATCCTGCTCTTGGACCAACTGCATTGTGTCCAACTGAATACCGAAAGCCTGTGACAACTGAGCTACCGATTCAGCTGCCTTGTCAAAATCAGCAAACTGGTCTAGCGCACCCGTGAGCTTCTCGATTTCTACACCAAGTTTTCGGGCGTACACAGACACCTGAGAAAGTTCTTGAACACCCAGGGAGCCGAAGTGTTCAAAATCATCCATCATATTACCGATGTCCTGGGAGATCAGGGCTCCGTTCATACCGAACGCTTCACCCATAGCGAATGCGGTCGAGGTCATGTGACGACCTACTTCTTGGATGGTGTCACCAGAACGAGCTGCGGTTTGGGTCATAGCCCGCATGCCCTCTTCAGTTAAATGTAAACCCTTTTGATAGGCGAAAATTCTTTCGCCTCCCTCAGCTAATTGTCTTTGGAAATTGTGGAACAGAGGACCCATCTGCTCAGCAATCTCACGGAGCGCCGCCATGGACTCAGCCATGTTTCCCATTGTACGCCAAACAGATAATCCAGTTTCAGCAAGTTGTCCACCAAAATGAGATATGCCACGCCAAGAGTCAATGACCGATTTACCTTCGTTTGATGCAAGGTCGCCAAATGTCGCCCTAACCTTTTCGAACTCTTGTCTGAGCCCAGAGCCTCCGCTACCTACCTGGCCCATCAAACCAGTAAGCATCTTAAATGGCAGGGCTATAATAGATGCGCCAAGATTAAACAACGTTGATATGAGGCCACCCCCAATATTGATCAAACCAGACATGGCATTCATGGTGAGCTTGAAGCCACCCGCCATTCCCTCAATAGTTCCCACAACTGGGGCGAGCTTTAACATGGTTTTGCCGAAGCTCTCGGCCTTTTGGCCCATCTTGTCAAGGTTATCTACGTTTTCTTCAGCTGCGTCCCTAAGGTCCTGCATTACTTTGCCGCTGCTACCAAGTTCTTCAACGGCATCTGCTGCGTTTTTTACAGCTCCGCTCAAGTTTTCAATGCCACGACCAAGTCCTTCAACGTTCATCTGACGAACAGCCTCGGACATCTGCTGCATAATACCCAATTGGGTATTAAGCAAGGATGTCTGTTTAGACATGAGCTTGTTCTGCTCTTCTAGGAGAGCTTTCAGCTCTTTTGCTTGTTCAATTGATGTGGCCACGTTTTACCTTGACTGCTGGTAATTATCCCCTGACTTAGTTTTCAACGCCTATGAAGTTTCGTATACTCAATACATGCAATTAAAAATTGAAAAAGCAAACCAGACCAAGGCAGGAATCTACAAGATAACAAATTTACACAATGGACGCTTCTACATAGGAAGTGCCAAAAACCTTTCTTCAAGGTACAAATCACATCACTCAAGCCTTCGTCGAAACAAGCACCATAACCAATACCTCCAGAACGACTGGAACAAGTATAAAGATACTGCCATATACGAGTTCACAGCAATCCAATTTACCAGCGAAGAACAACGATTGCTCGTCGAGCAAAAATGGCTCGACAAATTATTTGATGACCCAGGGTGCTGTAATCACAAAAGAAAGGTTAACTCAAAACCTAGAAGCCGATATTCCAACACTCCCGAAGAAACTGGAAGGAAAATATCAGAAATTCGCAAGAGAAACTGGAAGGACCTCAAGTATAGGAAAGAGCAGACCAAGAAGTTGAAAAAATATGCTTTCAAGCCTAAGACGTGTACTTTCATCAGCCCAGAAGGTAACGTGACAACCATCACCAATTATAGCGAATTTTGTAGAAACAACCCGCAATATAGAAAACAGGGGTTCGTTGGGCTCGGCCTCGAAAAAACAAAATCGTACAAAGGTTGGACAAAATACAAACCCACCAGCAAAAAAATTATTCAAATGAATAAGAACGGAGCCAAGACTTGGTGGTTTAGGAATCCCGCTGGTGAGGAAATCAAAATAATCAACCTACTTAAATTTTGTAGAGAAAATAGTTTAAGCTGTCCTAGTATGCACATGGTTCATAGTGGAAAGCGAAATTCTCACAAAGGATGGACAAAGGCAAATGCCTGGTAAAAACCCAGAAAACAAGTGTATTGTGGGCCTAGAAGAGGCTCCCATTAAAGTCAAGGGCGAAAAGCTTGATGAAATTAAGCTCTCGTGGGCAGGTAAGTTATTCTTCGCTGGTGCAGCCGCCTACATTACTGGCAAAGGCTTACAGCAAAAGGTGAAGTTGCCCATCAAAGTTCGTGGGACTCCACAGCAAATGAGAGCTGTAGTCGATGCAATTGTCAGCTCGAAAGAGTTTCAAAGAGAGGTTGGTAAGCCTGGCGCTACAATTGACTCCGTTGTTAACAAACTGAGACTTCGGAACTTAACGAAGCAGCGATTCCAGCAATTGACTGGCGTTCCCTGGCCTCTTTGACGCCATACAAAACACCCTCTAGACCTAGAAACGATACCAAATGAAAATCACCAAAACGCAACTTAAAAAGTTAATTCAAGAAGCTGTTAGAGAGCAAGTCGAAGCTTGTTGCTTTTTTACGAGGGCAGGCTGACATCCTAGAGAGATTCACCGAAGACTTGTAGAATGGTGGGGTAAAGGCGGTCGTCGTGCACAATTGTTTTCCCGCTTGGTTTGAATTAAAAAAGCCTCCCTTTTGGGAGGCTTTTTGGTTACTGCTATGACTAGTTCATAGTCCGAGGCGGCGTAGTTCCTCAAGGGTGGCCTGCGGGTTGTCGAATTGGTGGTGAATAGCAAGTCCACCCGCATTCCTCCACGGAACCACATATTTTGGAAGGTCATCGATGAGCAATGCTACTTTACCTGCCTCAGCCACACGACGGATTTCTTCATGCTTTGTATGAGTGATAACAATACGGTTTCTGCCGAGACCAAGTTCACGCTTGACCCAATCAGTTTTGCCCTTCTTTGAGTTGGGACCCATCGGGCCCGTACAAATTGTTGGGCGGTAACACTCAATATGTTCCCACAACTCACGACCGCCAGGCATCCAGTCTAAGCTGGCCCACCAAGAGCGATTGTCGGAAATGAGAGTGTACATGAGGCTACGAACCTTTTTCTTTAACTGAGGGGAGGTCTTGCCTACATTGTCAAAGCAAACGGGATTGCCCACGAGCCCAGCATCCAGGTCACCGTCAAGCTCTTGGACTGCTTTTTTTATTGCCTTGTAGAACTTTGGACTACGTTCTTTGTATCGGTTTGGTGCCGCTGCGGCCTGTTCGATTGTCTCATTCATATGAGACACAACGCCACCCATGAAGTTAACAAGGACTCCATCCAGGTCACAGAATACTCTGAGTTTATTTCGGTCTATCTTCATCATTGAACGTTTCTACTAGGTTTGCCCACTGTGCTACAGCAACCCCTTCTACAGAGTCATCGCCACCAACACCTAACCATAGTTTAGTATCTGAGTGGTCATGATTGTAATTGCCACCAGAAGCCTTGTTGAGAATATGAACCAGTTCATGAATTGCAGGTTGTGCCCTATCAATCGTTGTCTTCATATGTTTGCTGCGAATTACTGCAATTGGAGTCCGCTTGGTGCCGAACATACCCACTACACTAGTGCTGTAGGCTGCTGTTCCTTTTGACCAGGCCTGCCACCATGAAGCGTTTCCTGTTTCATAGTTTTGATCGGTCTGATATAAGAATACTACACGATCTTCACCAGCTTTTTGAACTCCTTTTTTACTAAAAGCCGATTCGGTTGCTGCGATAGCTGCTGCACACTTTTTTGCAAGTTCTACTGCATCAATTTTAGTGCCGTCGACCAGCCAAGCGGTTACCTCCGAGGTGTCCTTGTCCCTAATTACCGCAATGTCATTATCAACGATGACGATTGCCTTGTTTCCAGCAATTTCTGCTTCTACCCTATGCCCTTCAGGCAGTTTAGGACCCTTCACTATTTTTACAATGACAAAGATGCCCAGGGCCAAAAAAGCCACTAACGTTACAATTAAAATGATCAAACCTTCCATAGTCTTCTCCCTTTGTTGATAAGTAGAGCAACGAATAAAAGAAAAGGCGGCCAGAGCTGGCCGCCTTTCCTGAGTTTCATTTTAAGCTTAGCGAAGTGTATCCATCGAAAGCGCTTCTTCGACAAGCTCCTGACAAAGTTCGTCGATCTCCTCTGTCCGAGGCTTCTCAGGAAGTGTTGACGCATCGTAGAGTGCCTGCATCTCACTTTCCTGCTTGTCGGCCCACTCGATTAGTTCGTCGTAGCTCCAGGCACCATTTCGGATAGCCAGAAGCTCCTCAGCATCGGGGCGGCGAACATTCACTGTGCCGTCTGTGAGGATCTCACGACACATCCTCATAAGTCGAACAAGGTGCCCCGCATGCTTGGTATCAAAACCAAAGTCAGCCTCAAGCGCCGCTCGCTTCTTGTTGCGGTTCCGCTTCCAACCCTCGTATTGCTTCCACTCACGGTGTGCACCCTGATACTTCTGTTCCTGACAGAACAGGTGCATAACACTGTCATCAAGCTTGATGTTTTGTTCGATCAACTTTTCGGTCGCACCCAACTCGCTTGCTGAGAGCTTACATTCCGTAGGCAGCCCGAACTCTTCACGTGTAGGCTTGTGCGTGGGAGGCTCTAAAAGCCAACGCTTGTGACCCTTGATCCGCTTCAGCTGCTGATGGGCATATCCGCTAAAAGTGAATTTGGCTTTCTTGCTCAAAAACATCTCACGGTGGTCGTAGAGCTTTCGGTACAGCGAAGTTTCAACAATCCAATCCTCGGGGTCAGTAAACAAAACTTCGATGATGTTGGGGTTGGTCTGGCTTGCAAGCTTCATGAACTTGCGGAGACCATAAACGACCATATCATAAGGGTCATTTCCCTCGACCTGCTCGAAAGTGTTGCGAAGGCCATGGAAGTACTCCTTCGGCGGGATGCAGAGACCCTTGATGTCGATGTCCGACGTTGGCATCGATGTGCCATATGCTCTACTGCCGTGCACTGTCATAAAGATGGTGCGCTTCTCAAGCCAGGGGCAAGCCCCGTTGTAGCCCTCGAAAGGGTCAAATGTCCATTTCTTGGTCATGTTTTGCTCGCTTCCTTAGGAGAATGAAAGACAGGTTTAAAAACTGTAGTTGATATGGCTGTTCAGCCCGATGGCATATGGCATTAGGACGGCGACCTTCTTACCGTCTTCAAACAAGATACCTTGTCGAAGGACCAAGTGTGACGCATCCTTGAAATTCATGCTTTGCCGCATGTCTTCCGAACAACCTAGGTAAATATCACCCAGGCTACACTCAGGGTTTGCAGGAACAAACATGGCCTGGTACCGTGCTGGGGAGTTAAAACTGCCGTCTTTTTTCAGCCACATAACAGAAATGTCAGTATTGTACACTTTTTTTGTCTTGGTCATACCTCATTATGACATATTCAGGGAGTTTATGAACCTCTTTTAGATTATTCTTCGGGTTTTTCTTTGTTGGCTTTCTCTTTCTGGAGTCCGAGTAAGCCGTAACCAACAATGTCCCCATATGGGTTTTCACCGAAAGCGTCCTTTTTGGTGGCAATCCGTTTCATCTTGTCAAAGATGCGTACCACACAAAGCATGTCAGTGTACTTCTCGGGTGGCACTCCGTTAGGATAGAGAAGTTTCAGAAATTCCCCTGCGTCCCTAAACGAACTCCCGTAAGCCTTGTCTTTCTCGTCAACAAGCGCTCCTACTGTTTTTCCTAAATCTTCGAACTTGCCCATTCTCTTCCTGCCTTTCTCTGGGTGAGTGTAGCATGGCTTGAATCTACTTGAAATGCAATTCGACACGCTATTTACAACAAATGGCATTTCTAATGTCGATAACTGGAAGACCGTTAGATGGGTTGTCATAAAAAAGTTGGCGAAAAGCATGTGAAGATCAAAGATGAGATCTCAGGTTATGACAAGGATGTCCTAATCAAAACATACCGACTCCCTAGCGGGGTCCTCGAAAACTTCTTTGTTGATGATAACAACGATTCAGTCCAAATACTAGCTATCTGTGAAGATGGTATGGTGCTCACTGTGAAACAGTTCCGTCCTGGCCTTGAGAAGGACTGTGTAGAGCTTCCAGGCGGCGGTTTGGAGCCTGGCGAAGATCCAAAAGAAGCGGCCGTTAGGGAACTTATAGAAGAAACTGGATTCCAAAGCGGAACCATGACTTTCCTTGGAAAGGTTCCATACAGCCCTTACTCAACAGGATTTCGATATATGTTTGTCGCTGATGGTTGTGAACGTGTTAGCCGCTTGAACCTGGACGAGAATGAATTCCTAAAGGTCATCAAATGGCCAATGGAAAGGTTCCGTGAAGAGATCAAAAAAGGAGGTATCAGGGGAACTGATTGCGCCTATGCTGGCCTGGACCAACTAAACCTACTTTAGTCGTCTATTGGTTGTCCTTCTAGGATCTTAACACGAATTACAGTTCTAAGGCTTGTGTGTTCCAATTCAGTAAGTCGTGTATCAGTGGCTGATTGCCAGTCACGACGGTTCTCATTCACATCTTCTCTGAGACTTAGGATCTGTTGCCTTAGGCTCGTTGTCTCCCTCGTCTGGAGTTCAATTTGGTAACGTGTCTCAGCCTTAAACACAAAATACCCGACTACTATTGTGCCTAAAGTTACTACAATTGGTAACCAGGTTTTGGTTATAGAGGCTATTTTATCTAGCGTAAGTGGTGATTCTTTTTTACCGTCTGGCATAACATTCGTAAGTAGTGTCACGAATATCAGGAATCTTCTTCACCTGAATCTGGCCTGGTAACAACTCTATCCGAACTTCCACTGCTGTAAGTGTAATCCAGGAAAAACAATAGATCAGATGGTAACGTCATCGGTTGGACTGATACCATCTCGTTGACAAAATTACTTGGGAAGATTCGTCTGGAGAATGGGAAGGTGCGACTAGACTTGTATCTGGCAATCAGCTTACGGAAGCCTTTCACCGTCAACTTTAGTTCGTCGCAATCATTCATATTGCCTTGGCCCAACCTCGACTCCTGCCTGTAGAATCAGTGTAATTTTGAGGTCTCATTTTGTATGGCCTACGTAAATCTTCGAAGTTTACTTGGCACAACTGCTCTTTGTTTACCAGACATGGCTCGGACATCGGGTGTGTTATGGTGAGCCCCCTTTGAAGGAACCTGTGAACCACCACCCTTGTTAACTTCAACAGCTTTACGGATTTCCTTGTCAATTCTTTCGATGAGCCAACGTCGGTACCGCACAGGCATGTTGTAGTATGTCCTGAAATCTAGTCCAAAGTAGTACCCAAGCAAGAAGAAGGGTTCAAGGAAAACTAACTCTCTATGTTCTGGCGTTAGGCCAAAAAAACGTGGGGCCCATGGGAAGAGCAATGTCTGCCACATGGTCACAATTCTGGCACATGAATTCTACGGTCATGTCCACACCTGGTTCATTCTCATCGATGTATTGTCGGAGAGCAAGAGAGTCACGTGCAGGCATATACTGCACAAATTTGGAAATCTGACCTCTGTCGGTCACGCCATCAATCTCGACGATGGAAGATAGGAGCCTTGTCGTGATTAGGTTTTCGTTCTGGATGCCCTTCTTCTTTTTGACTTCAAGTGCCTGAAGGATCTTTTCCTCTTCTTCACCCGTGAGGAACCTGAATCCTATACGCCTTTTGGTCATTGGAAGGTCGAAGTAGAAAAGGTTGGCAAAGTCGTTACCAGGAGTAAGTTTTAATGGCTTGATGTCGAGGGACGCAAGGTCAACCTGTAGTTCATTTTGTACGCTGCAAGACGGGCAGTTGAATACAGGGTTGTACTCACGGCCATAGCCCGAGACTCGGATTGCAACCATGAGTGCATTTCGGTCACCAGAAATCATCTCATTTACATTGACAGACTTATCCAGAAGACAAGACTTGATCAGCTCAGTAATAACCGTGCCCTTTTTGATGTAAGCACGGCTCATAAGAATATCTTCTTCCCGTGCAGTCATTGCTCGGAACTCGACACGAGTTTTGGCGTGCAGAGCGTGACCTGCTTCGTATATACGACCTGCTGAAGGCAGTGGTACAGCGTCAACAGGGATATCGAGGCCAAGCTCTTGTTTGGCATACTCCTGCCTGCTAAGTGGTTGCAATTCGCCCCCACTAGCATCCTCTGCCGCCTGTTTGGCGGCGAACACAGAGTTGCGTAGTTCACGCCTCTCATCTTCAGTCATCGGTTGTTGTTGGCCTTCGGACATTAATTTAACTCCTTGTTACATTGTTGTGGGCAAATCATATGTATGTCTGACCTATTTTTCTCAACACTCATTTATTCACCTCAACAAATGACAATCTTGCCATAAAACTCAGGTTACAGAGTCTTCTGAGTGTACTGGTTTTTCAGGTGTACGCCCTTTGTGAACTGTGCGTTTGAATCACGATACTCCATGACCGCAGCAATGAGCCTCCTGGCTTCTCCGACTGTCATTGGAGCATCTGGCTTTGCCTTTGTCGAACTCACAAGTATTGGAAATACCATGATTGGTGACACCATAAGTGGCACATAGGGTGCGTACACGTAACCTGTACTTAAATAAGAATATCCCTTTCGGGTCTGTAAATAGATGTCACGTATTTTGAGTTCAACTAGGTACTTGGCAATAATCTTTCGAATGTCACCTATCTTCAAAACCAAGCTTACTTTCTATCAACGACCAAAGAATTTTTTGGTCAATCAACTTGTCAATATTCTGGGCTGCTCTACGAAAGCACCTCATGGTTTCTGGTTCAACAGCGTGTAGGTAACCAGCTATTTTTATCCTCATTGCATTTTTTGTCATCGATTACCAAATTCTAGAATCATTATAGGTTCCTAAAGTTTCGAATTATCTTAGGGCCTAGGCCGAGCAATGTTTCTAAATGACGGACGTTGATTGCACTTCTCTCTTCAAGGTGCAATGCGATAATTTTTCGAGCTTCGTTGATTGACATTATGTACCTCTGAGATATAGGGCATCACCCCAAGTGCGCTCAGGCGCAGCTGTAAGCAGACGTGTGAAATTGTGCTCTAGAAGAAAGTCATCTAGTTCTTCAATGAGACAGCAGTCTTTGTAAACTTCCTCGAAGTTCACCTTAGTATAGATCGCTCTAAAATCAAAGCGTTCAAATAACGAACCAAACCCCTTGAGGACTTTCAACTCGGCTCCTTGAACATCAATATTGATAAAGTCATAAAGATCCAGGTCAATCTGTGCGATGTTTTCTCGGACCAGGCTATCGAAGGTTTTTGTTTTGACAGCCTGAGCTTCTACGTACCGAACGTCTGGATATGCTGTTGCGTGTGTACCAAGTTCTAATAGTGAAGACGACTTTCCATCGTTGGCAATGTTGAACTCAACCATTTCATCCTTTACGTCAGAAATAACAGTACAAAAATACAGGGAATTGATGGGTACTTTGTGTGTCTTATCATACAAGGGTTTCATCATTTCTTTGTTCGCCTCGATCCACAAGACGTTCTTTACACCAGCTTGAGCGTATGCCTCTGCTTCCTCACCATGGTATGCTCCAAAGTGGACCACACCCTTGAACGGCCTATCAACATTGGCCTTGATACACTCTTCCATGGAGATGTACATGTTAACTTTTCCCTTTTTTGCTGCTGTTTGCAAATTTGATTTCGACAGGCACGTGCACTGTACTAGGCTTCACGCCTTTGTAACTGTCAATATCAATCAACTTACCTTCAAGGTACTTTTCATTGAGTTCTTCAGGTGTAAATCCTTTAGCAAATCTGTTTTTATACTGGCTTTGTACACGGTTAGCTGGGATGTTAATAAGTCGTGGCCCTTCTGGATAGCAACTTAGGTAGTCTGGAGTGTCAGGTCGTTTGCTTGCCATGTCCAAAGCTGCCTCGAAAGTATTGGGGTTGTTGTACTCGGTCGTTTCAACCAGGCTATTGATAAACTCGGTGTTGAATATGTTGCCATCAACCGACATCGGGTAACCCCAGTCACCCTGACAGCCCACCCAAGACCAGACGCAGCCTTTGACAAACTTGGGTACTTTCGTATCTTCATTAGTTGCGTAGCAGCGTGTTACACCATCGTGAAGCCGCAAACTAAGTCCCAGCATCAGGACATTGTTGCGAATCAAATCAAACTGTTTGTCGCTTGTAGAGACATCATTTACAAAGATTATGTCATCAACCAAAAACATGGTAAATTGTGATGGTGCCCAGGGAAAACCACGTACCCCTTTTATTGTTTGAGAACGGAAGTTGACCTCCTCATCCCAGATAAGGTATTCAGACTCAGGGAAGTGAGACTGAACTTTTTCGTAGCCCTTGCGAAACACCTCACTGGTAGCCTTCCAAATAATTGTTACAGTTGGCTCTTCTTCACTCTTAAAGTGTTTGTAAAAGGATTGCAAGCACGCATGAACCTGGCAAGCTCGGTTACAAGAGAATATTACTACATTTGTTCTGTCGCTTATCATTGTCCCTCAACTTTTACTAGCCTACCCACTTGACTAACAAATGCATAGAAGTCCGCAAGGCTTAAATTAATCATAGCGGGCTTTTGGTAATGATGCCAATGTTGGCTTTTGTGAGCGCAAGAAGCAACAGCACTTCTTGCATGCTATCAATTCGTTCTGTCAAATAAGCTTCTTCAATGCCTCGAATCTTCTTATACCTTGCCTGAGCATGTATGAAAACATCTATGTCACGTGCGATAGTAACACACATCGCATTCAGAAGACCCATTATAGCACCTTCATCCTTGGATCTAAGGACTTCTTGTGTGGTCTCTTTTTGCATCAGCCTTTCGTTTCGCCGAACTCATAGAGTGTATACATCGTTGGTTTTCCATTGGCCCAGCCCCACTTGTAAGCATTTTTACACTCTGGGCAAGGACATTTGATATCCTCGTGCGGGCCCATGCCTTTCTGTGCAACCTCGGATTCCTTAACAATCCCAAACACTCTACGACTTGAAACGACTCGACGAAAGATGAGATTCTCAGGTGTCGACTCTATCACTTTACCATAGGCATGACGCTTCAAGACGGAATTGTAGCCACCACTGGTTTGGTCTTTCCAAGAGCAGTTATTCCTCTCAACCTTTTCCTTCCACTCGATGGCATATCGCCAGGCTGCTTCAAACTGCTCGTTAGACAGTCCAGCTTGAATTACAAATCGATAGCCTCTTTTTTTCTCGGTGTCACGCATCTTCTGTTGGCGGGTTTAGATTCCCATTTTCGTCTGTGTAACCAAAGGCCTTAAGAGAAATGTCAAAATCACCTGTCAGCCTTACTGCTTCAAGCATCTTTGAAGCAAGATCTCGGACTTCACGCTGAGCATGTGTGCTGTATCGCAATCTCCCGAAATGAGCAAAACTTCTAAAATTGAATTGAATATCGCAGGTTAGTTGGTTACCATAAGGTAGGTAAAAACGTGCAGACTCTTTAGCACGTGAGCGAGCCTTTCTTTTTGACATACCTTCCTTCTCCGTATAGTGCACTGTCAGATTTTTGAGTGAACGGTGATAATGTTCGTAGGTCTGTTCCATGTGAGCAAGGTATACACGCTTCTCTGATTCAGGCCACTCGGTTGGCATATATAGTTTGTCGTTCTTCAGTTCTTTATAACGGGCGGATTCGCCATTAATAGAGACGCCAATTCTATGTTTTAAGAGATGAATATGAGTGGCTATGTCGGATGTCACAAGAAAGTGCAAGGCGCTTTTTTCAAATGGTGTGTGGTGCCCGTTTTCCGCAAGCATTTTCAACAATGGGACAACCCTACCTCTTTTCGTTACACCTTTTGAATTTGGTGTGTCCAGATCTCTGGTGGTGCTTGTCCAAGCTGAGAGGGCGTGTGTTGTATCAGAGCCATAGGTCCCGATCAGCTCGACCTTGTTGTTCAGGTCACCGAAAGTCTCATACCAGTTTTCTTCATTAAAATCATCACTCATCTAACTTCCTCAATTCTTCTATTTCATCTTCCAAGAATGTCATTTTGCGAAGCATCCCTGGCATATCTGGACTACTATAGGTGGCAACCTCTAGAATCATCGCCTTCAGTCCTTCATCCCTCCAGATTCGGGTGACACTTCCATGCACCTTACGCCCTGAAGCTTCTTTCGGATTCAGACGAGTCAATGAAAGCTCCTGCCCAGAGACTATCCCTATTTCATCTGGAGTCTTGAATCTGAGAGAAACCATATCGCCAACACCAAGGTCTGTTAAACCTTCTACAATTGTTTTCTTCGCTACCGTTTCTTTAAAGCCGAAGAATCTTTTCCAGAAGCCCATCTGGGTAGTATGGGGCATACATGTTTTAGTTGTTACTACTTACCTTCATGCGTGAACCAGAAATGTGGGAATCAAAGTGGAAAAAGTTTCTTTACGAAGGAATGTCGACCGAGGCGGTTGAGGCCGAGGATCTATCGGGACTGTTCAATTTTTTTCACATTTCCGAACAAAAGCTATCCAGAGAAGACTTTTTCACCTTCAGCCCACGAAGACCACGACATCCGTTTGAGGATGATGAGGGCAACATTACAGAGGACGATTACACACCTCGTATTTCTGTGGCGCCAACCGTGAACGATGCACTAGTGGCTCTGGGAGAAGGAAGTTTAAAAAACGTGGATGGTTGGGGTCACCTTTATGCTGGTCTGAGCCATGCAGACGCAGAAGCCAAGACAGAAGACTGTCCAGAAACAAGTGATATGGAATACGGTACGATATTCCGAATGTCAGCCTGGTTGCAAAACAAACTTGATTCGGGAGAAATTGTTCCTCCGTATAAATCCTCAGTTTCACGTTGGCTAGACGGCGGTGAACAGGGCATAGCACCTTCAAGCCTTCCTAAGGAACTCGCAGATGAATTCGAGTACTGTGTCCCAGACGCCGACGAAACAAAAGAGCAGTGGCTCTTGAAACCAACCAAACTCATTTACTTAGGTGAAATTGAGGCAGAGACTGGAGATGTTATCCTGTCAGCTGCTGGTCTGCGAGCCGTCCGACAGGCTGGTTTAAGGACACATAGTTACTGACACCGTGGTGACGGAAGCGGGTAGGCAAAACCCGAGAACAAATTAGTCCTCCTTCTTATCGGCTTCCAGCTCTTGTTGCTTTTTACCTGCGATTTTTAAAACGAACTTGACTATCTTGTCAAAGTTTACTAGGACGAACTCCAAGCCTTTCATAAACCATTTCATTTAATCTTCCTCCAGGACATCAGATACCAATTCATCCCAGGCTTCCTTGATGCTGACAAACATAGTTGAATCTGGCTCTGGCATAATCCTTTTTGAGTTGCCATGATTGGCAATCTGATGTTTGACTGCCTGCTGGACCATTTCTTCCGAGCGCTTCCAATTAGGGTCGTAAGGATATAGATAAACATCGGTCTTTAGATCACCTTGACGATCAGCAATTTTCGCATACCCAAGCTTACTTATTCGGTGGTCCCCACGACCATCTAAGTAGCCTGGCTCTTTTTCAGGAATGACGTTTTCAGGGTTTATTACCATGCTGATTTGGCGTTTATACTGTGGGTCCATGTGATCGACATAAACCTCTTCTCTTGAAGCGGATGTCACACCAGTGACGTCAAGTTTGTCTATGAACTCCTTATTCTTTTCAGTGTTTTTCTTACTCACTCTTGGTGAATCCTGTGACTCCCAGCGATCTGGCTCTACATTCCCAGCTACTATACCAGCCCTAAAAAGAGCATTCTGTTCATGCAGTTTAGCTCTAAGTCTGGCTGCACGGTCTCTTTGACGTACAAGTTGAAGTCTTTGGCGGTAATCATTAGGGGTCTTGCTCATTTGTCGTACCACCTTTTTTCTGGTCGGTCTTTGTCCTTCTTTTTCTTTTCACGCTTCTTTTTTATCTTCTTGTCAGTGTTGCCGCCAAGGCCTGGGTCACGTGTTGGACGACCCTCGCTGTCTAGATTATATAAATGGTCTGGGAGGGAACTACCCATTTGGAAATACTCAACAGAACCTCGTGATCCAATACGTTCTTCGCACATTATGTCTTCGAGCGTTGTTGTTCTAATAAAAGATTCCCAGACATAGTTTTTCGGTAAGTCTATCACCCAAGCTTCAGCGCTCTTCTCACCAGACAATTTTTTACTACTTAGGCGGTGGTGCCCGTCCTGGATATATAACATCCCGTCGTAGTTGCGAATCACTACAGGTGAACCACCACTGCTCCACTCACCAGATGCTTGCTTGGTTAGAGTTTCCTGGTCAATTTCTTCTTGTGTGGCTCTAAGTCTTGGATTGTCAAGTCGAATACTCTCCATCCTGCCTTCATCCCACAGCGGTTCGAGTTTCGAGACAATATATTTGCCTGGGTTTTCTATGACGTCTTGAGCTACTTTGAACGGAGGTTTCATTTCCTACCCTTTTTTTGGGTATCAGGTTCATCACCTGACCACATACGCTCGTGCTCGACCGACATATCTTTACCCAGTGGTGTGCCTCCTGTGCCTGATACTTTTCCAGAAGATTGTAGAGCGCCACCGCCAATTCCGATGGCACTAACTTCATTCATGCCCTTGAGTTTGGCGATGACTTCCTCAAGTTCTTTAATAGTCTTCGAAGCTTCGGTATGCATGATGGCGGTGCCGCCAGCTGCTCGAAAGCGATTGACATATTTGGGGCGATCATCAATGAGGATATCCCACTCGCTTTTGGCGAAGTTCTCTTTGCCTTTAGTACAATGGAACTCATCTGTGAGCTTGTCGATTCCATGCATCTTGACCCACTCAATTTTTTCTTCCTCACAACGTGGGTGCCTTGTCATTGGAGCTGTGAGAATGTGTGGCTTCTTACCCGTGAGTTCGGTAGCAGCCGCAATCATCTCTAATACACCAGGCATCACTTCAAGCTCTAGGAAATGTCCATCTTCACTGGCGACCTTGTAAAGCAAGCCCTCGTGCTTCTGATAGAGCTTCTTCAGCTTCTTCAGATATGGTTCTGATTGCTCGCCCTTGAGGAGTGTCTTGACATCATCCTTGTGCATGTTGGCAATCTCGGGCTTCTTTGCCATGAAGGCCTCAAGCTCTTCTCTTGCCTGGCTAGCACTAGGGTTTGCGTCAACACGACCTGTGAAGTCAGCCAATACGCCATCCATATCAAAATAAATTGTTGGTTCTTGTTTTTCCAGCAACTCTTCTATCACTTCTGTTATCATGAATTTAACTAGCTTTTGTATGTTTTTCATAGTAAAATATGGTGTTATGGTTGTATTAGAATATACGAATGTGCTTGAATTAATAGGCCTCCCAATAAGTAGGTTTTACGTTTATGCTTTGTGTGACCCATTGACTGGAAATCCTTTTTATATTGGTAAAGGTTCAAAAAAACGTTACAGAGACCACTTCAAAGAAGCAGCCAACAACAAGTCTTTCAACAAGTACAAAACAAACAAAATTAATAAAATACTACGCAAAGGGAATAAAGTTATTGTTGACATAGTCTTTTCCTCCTACGCATCAAAAAAGTGTTATGTGATTGAAAAACAATTAATAAAAAAATTTGGAAGGAAAAACAATAAAACAGGCATCTTGACCAACCTAACGGATGGTGGTGAGGGTGGTGTGTGGCGACACACAGAATTACACAAGCAAAAACTTCGTAAAAATAACCCAGGTGCGACTGCAACGGCCAAACTGATACATCAAATAGAACCAAAATCTGGCGAAGTTATCAGAACATGGCCTTCTACTAGACAAGCGGGCCTAAATCTAAAAATTAGATCGTGGAGAAACATATCCGACTCAGCAAATAATCATAAAAACAGAGTCGTCGGCGGCTTCTATTGGAGATGGGTAAATGATAATTCAATTTTTGAAAACAAACTAATCGGTGTAGAACAACTCAACAACAACAGAAGAGATAAAAGCTTATGTGCGGGTATAAGAATTCAACAACTCTCCAAAGAAAAAAACTTTATTGCCGAATGGAAAAACATGTCGGTGGCCGCCAGGGAGTTGGGCTTTAACGTCGCTTCAATTTCACGAGCTATAAAAACAAATAAATTGTATCGTGGTTGTTACTGGTCGAAAGTGTCGAAGTAGACTGTTGGTTCTTGGGTCTCCACAAGTTCATCCATGACTTGCTCAACCAATAGTTCGATTAGCTTTTTCATCCGTATGTGTGTTTCACTTGCATCTTGGTCTGGATAGCTTTAAACTTATTCAAGTCAATAAAGCGGACGTCGTAGACCTTGTCTAGACCATATTCAAATACCGTTTTGATTATGTCCCTTGAATTTGACATTTCCCTGGTCCACGAATTACTGTCTATATCGATACCAAGCTTTGGCTCTTCACCCTTTGAGAGCTTGGCCTGAGCAGCCTCTGGGAAATCTGAGAGCGGCGCTTCGACTGCCACTAGTAGTCTTGAACCACGAGGAATTTTAAGAGTATCAGAGTCTACAACCCACTCCCCCTCTGTAGAATATGTGCGAACTGAATCAACGATAGCCTTCTTCACGTGGGATGTCCACATGTCTAATGAGACATCCTTGAATTCCTGTCGGTGTGTTGCCTTATCAACTTCCATCTTGAGGTAGCCAGCAAATTCTTTAGGAGTGTCAAGAGTAAACCCACCATCTCCATATGGCGCCAGAATTTTATACCCAGGTAAATACCCGTCTCGCATCGAGCGCCCCAAGTCTTCCAAGACTTTGTCTCCGTCTTTAATCATATTTTTGGCCAGGTGACTCCAAACGTTGTCAATAATACGGCGGTTTCCCCTTGGCGCCTCGTCTGCATTGAAAATGCGTCGCAGATAAGCTAAATCATCCCGAGTCAGGTCGTACGGATCATCATAGCGTACTCGGTCAACACGGCCTTGATTATCATTCATCAGTTTCTTGGCATCCATCACTAAAACAGCGTTGCGTCCAATACCGAGCCAATGCATCAGGATTTTGCGATTGTCAGAAATGCCCGATACCCCATGGAGAACACCATCGGCGAGGTCTTCTACTTTGTCCGTAACCTTTTCGTTGATTGTTGTTACGAGCCAAAATACGTTTGGGTTGCCTGGTGTAGACTTCGCTTCATCTAAAACTTCTTTTACGCACTCACTAATGAGATTTTGCAGTTCTTGCTTTTTGTTCATTTCATGTCGACTGAGTTTTTTGAAGTGCGCTAAATTAAAACCTCTGAAGGCTTCCGTTAGTGGAGCCCGCTCAGCTTCAACAAACACCTCTCTAACACATTCGCTGATGAGGACTTGCAACTCCTGTTTCTTCATTGCTTTGATTTCCTTGTCCAGAATTTTTTCTTGTATGCATCAAATTTCTTCATTGAGATGAACTTGAGTCGGTAGTGGTTTTCAAGCCCATACCGTTTAGCTAGCGCCATAATCTCCAGCGCTTGTTTCTCTTGTACCATCTGCGGTGTAGGCCAGCCATTTACATGCGATCTAGGGTCTGGGTCTTGAGCAAATTCCTCACGGGCCTCATCGGAAATTGTCTTGGGGTCCACGTCAACGCCAATAAACAATATGCTGTCCTTAGGGACTGACATAGCATCGTCTTTGACAAACCATTCACCTTCAGATCGGTAGGTGGCACCGATGGCTTTGAGTGCCTTTTCCACGAGGGGCATCCAATCATCCAAAGTCAGCAACTCCGCATCCTTGACAATGTGTTTCTCATTGTCATTGGCAATCTTGATTGTGGCTTTATGAATCCATGCTGTCAGATCTTTTAGGGTATTGATAGAAGGCTTCTCAGTTTTGTATGCCCTTCCATACCAACTTGGCGCCAAAGTGCCATAGTCAATATTGTATAAGACTGTAGCCATAGGTTTACTGGCCTGCTCTGACTTCTTGCCCTGGGCCTTGACATAATCCATGACGGTTTGCATGAGGCCTGTCCAGTCGTAATCATTTTCTGGAGAGCGGTTGAAAAGCCTGAATAGGGCAGCCATCCCCTTTGAGACAAGGTAATGAGGATTGTCATACATCACACGAGAAACATTATTTACCTCAAGGAACTTCTTTGCTGGGATGACCAGGACGGCGTTTCGAGCTACTCCGAGCCATTGAACCACAATCTCCTTTGTATCGGAGATTCCTTTGACCCCTACAAGCTCCCCCGTGGCCAGCTGCTCAAGGGTATCTTCAGAGTGTTCATCGACGGAAGTCACCATCCAAAAAACCTTGGGGATGTCCGCTTCGGTGTAAGAAGCTTCACGGAGTACCTTGCGGACCTCTTGTTCTATTAAATTATTTAGGGTGCTCATGTTATCTGGTTCTCCCAACGCCACTGCCAAGGGGGTCTAGATGTGCATCTGCGTATGCGTACATCTCCTCGTAGGATTCAAGTTGCTGAAAGTGTCTGAAGTTAAACCCTCTAACGGATTCTGCCAGTGTCTTTCGCACTTGACTTTCAATTAATTTTTGCAAGGCGTACATCAATCCATAAACCCTTCTTCGGTAAGCCCATAATCAGCAATAACTAGGCGTCCATCTGTTGTCATACCCCAGTGGTCATAACGCTCAATATCCTCTATGCCTGCTCTAGTGGCCTCAAAAGCCTTTTCAAACAGTTCAAGGTCCAAGTTATTCAAATCACTCAATTCAATAGGCTTGTTTATGGTAAATTTAGTGAACTCATCTTTGTAGTGGTTGTTATGGTATTCAATGCCTTGAACCAATGCCTCGTCGAATTCTATATTCTGGTAAGCAAGCATAATCACCCATTCCAGAGCTACCTCGCTAACATGCATTTTACTCATCAGGTCAGCATTGTCAGCGATTATTTTGACACCTTCAGCTATCAACCACATATAATTTTCAGAATCGAAGTCGTAAATCTTAGCCAGGAAGTCTTCAGCACCACTTTTCGTATAAGCTTCTACTTCGTTTCTTGTCTGTGTGTTGCCACGTTTACTGTGAACTATCTTCAGTATTTTGCCTGAGCCTAGTCCAAATACAATTCTTGCTGCGCCCCTGCCAAGGCGTGGAAGATGGTCTAGCGCATATTGGACTCTCTCTTCGGGAGTTTCTAAGAGCTTGAAACGCTTCATGTTAAAACCTCTCCAAGACTCAGACAAAGAAACACCTCGTAGTTCTTCAACCACAAGGCTTTCTACAAGTTGTTTTAGCGTGTTTGTCACGCCTATAACTATTCTAGTTCAGGCAAGGAGCATGTAATGTTTTGACACGCAGATGAAGAAACTGGGTGGTCGGTTAAAATAGTCGGTTCACCAAGCATCACCACTGGCTGCGACACGAGTCTCTGAACCTCTGAAATAACTGTTGCAAACCCGATATAATGTGCGTCTCTTACAAAAGAAGTTGTCACACCAACTGCTTGGCCAAAGTTATTAAACAAGGGCCCACCAGAAGCTCCTGGCGAGACGTGTGCTTGGTGAATAATTCTAGTCCTGCCGTTTGGAAACTCACGAATAGATGAGATCATCCCCTCAGTGAAAAGCCAGAACTGGCTGCTTGGCATCCCAATTTCATAGACCCTTTCACCAATCCTTGGTAAAGCAGGAGCCATAGAAAACCAATGTACTGAATCTGGTTCACCCTCTACCAGGCGCAGTAAGGCTACATCCTCGCTTGGATTAGTCTGTACCACAATTGCTCTGTGAGTTACAGGTTCAGAAATTCGGCTATAGTTTCTAATGAAATTCATGTGAACTTCGTGAGTAATAAACAAGACTTCGCTTCCGATTGTTGGTTCCGCATCAGGTATTGGTAACCTTATGGTCAAATCAGATCCAAGTGAATAAACCTGGTATTGGGGGATTTCCACACAATGATTTGCTGTTGCCAAAATTCTCGGTCCAACAAAAAAGGCTGTGCATTGTGGCGCCGACAAGCCGTCATCCCCTCTCTCAACAAGAGCAACCGTTGAATTCATTGCAGCATTTACCAACTCTGCATTGTCAGCGAGCCGCTGCTCGGTAGCAGCTGCCAAAACAGTACAACCACCAACTAACAGCCCAAACAGGACTACTAATCCAACAAGTTTTTTATGCATTTTCTCTTATCAACTCTCGGAAATTCCTGTCCATCTGTTCGATTTCTCGTTGTCCTTCCAGAACCCTGATCATAGTTTGGATGTAGTTGATGGGTTTTGCCTGACCTAAAACGATCCCTGAGCTTTGTGTGCCCCAACCAGCTGAGTTAACACCGATCATTCGGCCTCTCGCATCCATCAGAGCAGAGCCCGATGAGCCTGGTCCCATGCGAACTTGGTGAAGGATGTCAATCGTATTGTTTAGGCGAATATGAACCCTAGAGATGATGCCCTCCGTTAAAATCCAAATCTGTCCAACGGGCATTCCTACTGAGTAAGCAACTTCTCCAGCTCTGAGAGGTTCATTTGTGAGATTCCTCATTTCGAGCCAGTGCTCGGCATCTGGTTCATCAGCTGTAAGTTCTAGCAACGCTACATCGTGTTCATCTGCATCATCTACTACCACTACAGTAGCGTGTGTAAGTACGGGATGGTTCTCATCCTCGTCGTCTCTACCAACCCATTCAGAATAATGCTGATGCTCGATGAAAGAAACCGATTGTCCAACTGGCGATTGATTGCTAGATCCTGGAAGTACGACTGTTATGCCAGGTGCCAGAGTGACTCTGTTTACGGCTGGCACACAATGCGCTGCTGTTGCCAAAAGCCTTGGGCTGACATATGTTGCAGTGCAATACGAGCCTCTAATGTTCTCGTTTTCTTCGTGAACCAGCGCTACAACTGCCTCGTAAACATTCCCCAATTCATCTGGATTACCTGGCACATGCAGGTCTGGGAGCCTGGCCCCACAACTCGTAAGGAACAACGCTCCCATTAACCAAAAAACTACTTTGTTCATCTTTGCCTCTACTTTCAAAACGTGTGAGAACACGCATATGAATAAATAGAAACAAAACACCGCTTTGTTACATTATTGTTACAAATGCTTAATTGCCTAGTTATTACGGCATTCTACGTAATGAGTCTTACCCGCACTTTGAATGCCCACAACCTTGGCAGGTAATACAACCTTCTTGGTAAGCTAGGTCTTTTGAACTACAGTTCGGACACTTTTTGAGTGAAGGTTTAGTACCATTCTCGATGTAATGTTTGAGTACCCGCATCAGACCCTTGGCCATTGTAAACATCTCATTGTCCTTGTCAGCACCCTTTTCAATTTGTTCGGTGACATATTGGACAGGAGCACCATGCCGAAGTGCAAGTGAAACGGTCCTAGTGAACGCACTTTCTGTGGTGTTTGCGAAAACTGATGCAAGGTCCTTGATCACAAGCTCATTTTCACCTTCACCTGTGTACAGATTGTAAGTGCCATTTTTCTTGATCACACCCCTCTTGCGACTACGTGGAAGGTGGATGTGTTCCGAGCGGCCAGCGAAAATCTCGTAAGGTTTATCATCGTAGATCCCTACAAAGAAGTTCCACTTCTCACCACGAACCTGCATATGGTAGATGTCACAAGGGAGTTGTCCAGGGCGCTTTGGAGCATGGTGATAGGCAAATTTGTCTGATGAACGAATTTCATCCTCCGACACTAATACACCTGTACGACACTTGTCACGATACACAGTAACTCCCTTGCAGCCCGTTTCCCATCCAGCCATGTAAATGTCTTTGATTGTATCTACTGTAGTATCTTCTGGCACGTTGGTAGTGTTGCTGATTGAGTGACAAACCCACTGTTGAGCAGCGGCCTGGGCCTTTACTTTGTTTAACCAGTTAATATCGTTCGAAGTGGCGCCGTGGTAAGGACTGTCCTTTGGATCAGACTTTCCAGTTACTTCCATCCACTTCTTAAACCAGTGATGGTAAACCGTGTATTCCTGCCACTTGTCGCCCATGTCGTCAACAAAATCAACACGGGCATCATGATCTCCTGGGTTGATCTTTCGTCGGCGCTTGTAGGACAGCATGAACGCTGGTTCAATGCCGCTGGTAGTTTGAGTAAGAACTGAAACAGAACCAGCTGGAGCTGTTGTCGTGTTTGCGATGTTCCGTCGACCGTACTTTTGCCAGGATTTTTTCATTTCTGGATCAAGGTCCATGATGCGGTTGATAAAGGGGTGATCCTTCTCAAGCTCGTAATCATACACAGGGAAGGCACCACGCTCTTCAGCAAGTTTCACGCTAGAACGGTGTGAATTTAGTGCCAGATTCTTGTATATTTCGTTGATAAGCTCAATCGACTCTGGGGACCCGTAGACAACATTCATCGCTGCAACGGCATCACCTACCGCTGTAAGTCCAAGTCCAGTCCGTCGCCCATTTTCAGCAGTTGTTCGAATCTTGTTCCATAGATCAGCCTCCATTTTCTTTACATCAGGAGGTTCTGGATCGGCATCGATTTTCGCCAGGATTCGATCAATAGCTTCCAGCTCAAGCTCAACCAGGTCGTCCATGAGGCGCTGTGAATCCTGTACAACATTTGCAAACTCTTCCCAGTCAAATGCAGCTTCGGCTGTAAACGGGTTCTTGACGAATGTTACAGAATTGACAAGTAGCAGTCTACACGAATCATATGGTGAGAGAGTTATTTCTCCGCAATTATGTGCAAAGGTTCCCTTGAATGACTTTGTACCATCTTGTTGCCCTGTTATACCAGTAATGATGCCAACTGTGTGGCTGTCATCTACTGTAATATTGTACACAGAGTGTGTGCCTTCAACCTCTTCAACTAAAACAATCTTATGGTTGTACTCAATACCTGCATCGCAAACTTCACTGTAGCTTTTAAAGCCATGCTTTATTTTTTGACCCAGCCTAAATGGGACGTTTTCTTGTTTACAGGCAGTTTCCCACTCCTTGGCCAACGGCTTTCGTCCTAGCTCGTACTGCAAGGAACTCCAAATTTTAATCTGGTCTCGCATTCGAAGCTCAGCCTTTTCTTTTGCCTTACGGTTAATGGCCTTTGTTCGCTTCGCATTTATACTCTGATCAGAATTCACGTATTCAAGTGAACATGCATGTGTACAGAAAGAAATTTCTCTTCTGTTGTGTTCAGTTACAAATGATGTTGCACAAGTTTCGCACTCTTTCTTTACCTGAACCGTATTGTCAGAAATAAACGCCTCATAACCTTGTCTGATCATCTCTTGTAGTGTTCTAACCAAACGTGGGTCTTTGTCAGTGTGTTCATAGCCCAAAGTACTGGCGCAAAGCATAGAAAGTTCAGCAGGGCTTCGGCCTAAGACTGCATGATGCATTTTAGAGAATGTCTGTGGCAACCCTTTATTCTTGGCAAAATCTTGCCATTCCTGGTGTGAGAACCTTCGGCCAAGATCCTGAGTAAAATTCAGTGCTTCTTTATAGATTTCCTTAGATTTTTTTCCGAGGAATTTACCGTTGTTTGAACCATTGTTATCATGCGTTGCATGAAATTGCTGATGTTCACGAAAAGTCATTATCTCAAGATTATCAGGATCATTATTGGTGCCATCATAATCTTTGTGATGTACAACCAACCCTCCTTTTACCCAGCCATTTTGTTTCTCAGCTTGGTACTTTTCGGTCCACAACTTACCTTGAGTGGCTTCAGCTATGAGTCTATGTTCGTATCTCTTTTTAGGTTCTGCCGAGCGGGTCTCAGTTTTTACTTGGTAGTATTTATTACCAGACTTATTCATGCAGACAGGAGTCTTGCTGAATGAGGGCAGGCTATCGCCAGGCACTAGATCCCTAGCATTCTTTGTTTGACCGTCCCTGAGAATCATTTTATGATTCGGAGTGACCCTAAGGGTCGTTCCATCATCAAGCGTTATTTTTAATAGCTTCTGATTGAGGTTTGTCAGGCGAGGGTTTCTTCCTGTTTTTATTTCAACATGACCGTTTTTTGGATTTACTGAGTACAGTAGGACATCTTTACCTTCATCTGCGAGCTGTTTAATTGAAACAGCATCTCTACCGTCAGCCAACGCAATTAGTGTATCACTAGAAAAACATGGGTTAGTTGATACTGTTCCGAATCCTACTGATTCGTAGGCGTCTGCTGGAGAGTATTTCTTAACTGTATCCCAGAACAGAAGTCCAGGCTCAGCTGATTCATGGGCTGACTCAATAATTTCGTGCCAAAGCTCTGCTGCATCGACCCAGGCTTCGACCTTTGGGTCTACTTTTTGAGTGATGGGCCAGCGAAGCTGAACTTCTTGACCCTTCTTGACTGCATTCATAAACTCATCCGAAAGTCGAATGGAAATGTTGGCTCCAGTCACACGCTTGCGGTCACGTTTGATGTTGATAAACGTGCGAATTTCTGGGTGGTGTACTGAGATTGAGAGCATTAGTGCACCTCGACGCCCTCCTTGTCCTACTTCACGACAGGTGTTTGAAAAACGATCCATGAAAACAGCTATACCATCCGTAGTCCTTGCTGCATTTGCCGTTAGGAGACCTTGAGGTCGGATACTTGAGATGTCAAAGCCAACACCGCCTCGGCGCTTCATCAGCTGAGCCTGTTCTTGGTCTGTCTTAAGGATACCTCCGTAAGAATCATACGGCTCCTCAATCACAAAACAGTTGGATAGAGACATAACCTGATAAGGGTTTCCGACACCAGCCATCGGCGATCCTTGGGGGATTATGTATTTGAAATCTTTGAGGTACTGGTAAATTGCCTCTTCGGACAGCCCGTTTTTAAACTTACCTTCAATTCTTGCAAACTCGCTTGCAAGCCTCCTGTGCATATCTTCAGGAGTTGTTTCTTCTAAACCACCTCTTGGGTTGTTTATAGCATATTTTGTAATAAAAACATTGGCTGCTAGTTCATCGTTCTTGAAATATTTTAGTGATTGCTTATGTGCTTCTTCGAATGTTGCCATTGATTATACCTGGTGTTTCAGTTCAGCTGCCTGACTTGTTGCTCTGTATCTCACGAAGCTTCCTTCGAATGAAGGAATGGTCGTCAGAGCCCATGTCGCTTGAGTATTCAGCAACTTCGTCATCTGTCAGGATACGAAGCTTAGACTTAGCTGTGTCAAGGTGAATTTGATATTTGATGCCATCGACGCCAGCTCGGTTCTTCGCAATGAAGATATTGCCGAAACCATTGGCCTTTTGTGCTGACTTTCTTGAAAGCCCTACAACAAAATCTGCTACGTGTGCCTGACCATAGCCTTCAGCCATGTTAGTCAGATCGACAACATCATTTTGAGCGCCTTCCTTGTTGGACTGAATTGCTGTCCAACAAGGAACATCAATTTCAGTCGCAAGCTGTCGCAACTCTTCCATGACCTTTTTTAGCTCCATGCGAAGCAAGTCATAACGCTCGGAAGACCTCATGATGCCTGCGTAATCTACAATAATGACATCGGGTCGGAAATTCTGTGTGGCAAGTTTCTCAATATGCCCACGCAAAGTCATAGCCGTAACTGAAGAAGTAGGGTAGTACTTGATTCGTAGACGACCTAGATTCTCTGCGTTATCCTGGTAGAACTCTTGGATCGCAGCTTTGTGGTCAAAACATTCAAGACTTGGAAGGTCCAAGATGTGTGAATCATAGCGAATGCCCATGGCACGTTCATTCAACTCAAAAGTGTAATGGACAACGTTCTTCTGCTTTAGGAGAGCTTGTGCACCGACGTGCACCAGGAAGTGAGATTTGCCGACACCAGTAGGTGCTACACAAACGCCTAGCTCACCAGCACCGAGTCCGCCGTTCAGGATCTTCCGCTGGTCCAACTCGGTAATTCCTGTTGGAACTGTACGGCGGTAGGTTTCTGAGTAGCGGCTTTCAACGTCTTCAAAAAGATCAAGACCTGGGGAGTGGTGGTTTCCAGCGTGAATCGCTTTCTTCACTATCTCGATTACCTTGTCGTAATTTTCTGATTCAACCAGGTCAACCGACTGCATTAGTGCGTGTGTGAGCCTTCTACGTTTGCACCAGTCTAATGATTTGTCCTTTACAAGGGGAAGGTCGCCCAGATCTTCGTGCGTTTTGACCCTCTTTAGGAAAGTCTTTACCTGGTCAAGAAGTACTGCGTCATGTTTGTTTTTCAACTGCTCCTTTAGTTCAGAAATAAGCAGGTCGATTGAAGGAAACTCTTTGTACTTCTGGTAATACCCGAGGTGCGTGGCTGCTACGAGTCTGAGATGTGCTAGGGTAAAGTACTCTGTGTCGAGAACCTCGTTCATCTGAGCCGCCCATGGGCGATCTACGATGAGTGCTTGGACAATCTTCGCTTGGAAGTTCTTGTCAAATGAAAAGTGTTGTTTTGGTGGTGTTGGCATTTCTTCGGTCATTTACTGCTCCTGTTTTGGCCTTGTAGAGAAAAGTCTGCCATCCTCGAATAGGTGTTTAAACGAGTCTGGTACGTTCGTAACCTACGAGCCTGGCAGTAGACAATTGCGGAGCATCGTAGCTTAAAGAGATCCGTCGTGGACAAAATTCCAAGGTAGACCAAAATGATTTGTTTACTATTTTGTTTGTAAAATACGCATAAAACACGTATTTATGGTTATGAAAAAAGGCTACCTAAAACAGCTAATCGAAATGGCCGTTTCGGCGGTCCTAAAAGAAATTGATAATAATGATGAATCTCATCTAGTGCCAGATGAACAAGGTGAATTTCATTCATCGGATGGTGACGATTCTAGATTTTGGGGTAATCGTGGGGCAGGTATTTTACTGGTCGCTCAAGATACGGGCAAACTTCTTCTTGTCCTCCGTAGCGGTTATGTGAATGAACCAGGTACCTGGGGCGTCCCAGGCGGGAAGATAGATGATGAGGATGAATCCCCAAGTGTTGCGGCCAATAGAGAAGCTGAGGAGGAGCTAGGATACTCGGGCCCTATAGACCTCGTCCCTGCTCATGTCTTCAAATCAGGCAAGTTTCGATTCTACAACTTCATTGGTGTCGTACCAAATGAGTTTAAACCCACACTTGACTGGGAAAATGATGATGTAGGTTGGTTTTCAATTAACGACCTTCCTTCACCACTACATTTCGGTATTCAATCACTGCTAACAAACTCCGAAAATCAAATCCTAGACGTGTTCAACTCAGTAGGTCATTAGCAGACGCATTTCGCTTGTAAACTTCTCAAAGTCAAAAGCGATTGCCATTCCTGAAGCCAATACGTCCTTGATCAAAGCGATCTTATCCATCTTGGGCTCGTGGTTTTCAGCGATATGAGTTATCTTGGCAATCTCTTTCGCAGATAGCATTGCTGAAGACAGGTGCATGAGTTTCCAATTGCGCTTTACAATATCTTCTGATTCACGAACTTGCTTGAAGACCTTTTGCCGAGCCTTAGCCGCTACTTGCTTATCACAGAATTCCATAATCATACCAGTGTTCAGGTCCATAGATCTATCAGCAATTTGTGGGAATCTCTTGACAACCGTCTTTAGCCCAACTCCTGCGACGCCGTGAAGGTTGTCACTGTTATCACCGACAAGGGCACGGGCCATACAGAAATTTCGAGGTGCTATTCCATACTTTTCAAAAATTTTATCGCCATCATAAACCGTTCTTGTCGCATGATCATAGATGGTTACACTGTCGTCTTCTAGCAGCTGATAGAAATCTTTGTCGTTCGACACAATAATTTTATCGGTTGAGTCACTTCTAAAGTGTTGCGATACTAGATAAGCAAGCACATCGTCACATTCTGTGCCACTTACAAAGACTTGACACACAGGTGTATGTTTTAATAGCTTGTATAACTGTGACAGTTGTTTAACTTTAGTTTCACCGTCTGTTACGAGTGTATCTCGCATAGAGGCAGTCCCTGCCTTGAGCTTCTTAAACTCTTTAATTTTGCCTCTATTGGCTTTGTATTCCTTGTAGATTTTACGGCGTCGGGCTGAGCCGCCGCCCGTTTCCCATACAACAAACACCTTGGACGGTGCAAAGGTGTCAATAGCGTAGTTTAAAAAACGAAGAAAGCCTACTACTCCTCCGATTGGCTCGCTTTTCGAGCTAACAGTTTGGTTGACCAAATAATGGCGGATAAACACATTTAATCCGTCTATGAACAGGTATGGCCTATTTTTTTTCTCTCTGGTACTCACGCATTTTCCTTATTTTTGATCCGCATGTTTTTGTTGCCTTATGATACACGACGCACAACGAGTGGGCATTCAACTGTTACTGTGGTAAGCAGCACCTGGTGCCAATACATTCTAGGACGCCTTCTTTCTTGTTTAAAGACCTTTCCACACTCATGTGAAACCAGCCAAAATCAGTTTGAGCATTCAACTATGAAGTTGGTTTCACCATTATTAAATCTTTCAACGTGGATAAGTTCATATTCTTGCTCATGTCTGCAAAGACAAATGTTGTTGTCACAACCGACATAACTGACATCGAGTTCTTTGCATGCCTGCTCACAAAAAAAAGCTGGCTTGAGCATATCATGAACTTTAAAACCTACAAGGAAGAAGAAAGGCAGCATCAAGATGAACCCTAGAATTAAATGCTCGAACTGGTGTCTAGTCATTTATATCCTGTGGAACCAAGTCCACCATCTCCCCGTTCTGTATCTTCAAGAGTCTCTACCGTGTGAATAGAAGGTTGCTCAACACGAGCGATTACCATTTGTGCGATGCGGTCCCCAGAAGCAATAGCAAATTCTTCTTGGCTATGGTTAATAAGGATCACTTTTAATTCACCACGATAATCAGAATCAATTGTCCCTGGAGAGTTGAGGACGGTAATACCATATTTTGCTGCTAGGCCGCTACGTGGTCTTATTTGAGCCTCAAAGCCTTTGGGCAATGACATGGCTAGTCCTGTAGATACAATAGCAGAGCGTCCTGGAGGCAGTACTACGGCTTCTGTGGCACTCAGATCCATTCCAGCTGCTTCTGAGGATTTATACTCGGGTATCTTTGCCCAGCGGTTAAGTCTTTTGAAACAAATAGCTATCTCTTTTCCTAGAAGAGCTTTTCTGGGCGGTTCGACCCATCGTGGGTCATCAGTCTTGTAATCTTCTTTGTACTTCATTTGTCTTGTTCCATGTCTAGAATGATAATAGGTGTATAGATGCCTTCGTCGGTCACATAATACATTCCTCCTTCTACAATTGTCTTGTCAAAATAAACCCGAACGGTTTCCATCTCATCAACAACTGAGTCTTGAAAATTCAATTCTCCATGTGTGTACTTACCTTTGTCTACAAGATTGTCGTATGCAAACTTTGCACGGAAGCAGAGAAGGTGTTCCAGGATCAAATGCGGTCCCCTAGAAGTTACAATAACTCCTTTGCCGCTGTTCTCACGAGAAATATTCCTAATCAATTCTGCCAAACCTTTGTTCCATTGAAATTTGTCAAAAAAGAACGGCGCTCCCGCTTTTATAGCTTCTTCTGGGGGAATTGGTTCGCTGGTGTCTTGATCAATATATACACCTGGCTTCTTCGACCAGAATTTCAATTTGCCCGACTTCTCTTTTAACTCGTACTCCATACTACCTCTTCAACCACTAGCCTATTATGACCAATTCAACATGTCCACTATCCTTAATCGACAGGAACAAACTTTCTGTTTTAAACTTGTCAATCTTATACAGTGGAATTTCTGTACCAGCTAGAATCAAGCTGCCAAAAACAACTTCGTCTGTGTTACAAGGACTAATCTCTGGTGGTCTAAAATTAATGAGAACTTCCATGATTACGCTAACCAAACTTTCAGGGTCGAGTGAGATCGCCTTGACAATTCCAAGCTCATCTTGTATTGACATTATTAGTGGCATGAGGGTATGATACCACTCGTATACACTGTACCGACCTGTACTCCCACTATTCCAGTCATCTGATAACACATCACCTGTTTTGGGGTCTACTAGCTTTCCTGGCAATCTTGACCAATATCTTCTGGTGGCGAGTTTCACTTTCCATGCGCCTTTAGTGCCTCAGCCTCTTCAACGGAATCCTTGTTTACACCCGCAAAAGTCAAATGTTCCTTTGCATCACGTTGCATGACCAATGCATCGGTATATAGTGCGTCAACGTACTCTTGGTAAGCAGGGTTGTAAAGAACCCTGTTGAAATTAGGCTTGTAGAATTTTTCCTCAACAAGAATTTCACCCGTACTCTGGTCAGTCACAGTGAATGTTTTCCAAGCAGCTGTGCCAGCGACGAGGATCGATTTCCCGTTATGAACTACACCGTAAGCATCCTTATCTTGTTTGATAACTTCCGTACAATGTGCACGAAACAAGTCAAAAACTTCTTCATGTTCAACAACGCCGACGCCGAAGATAATCTGGAACTCACAAGTGCGGAATGGCCGAGCTACACGGTTCTTGATCGTCTTGGCTTTCACCTTAATGCCAATGACGTTCCCTGCATTATCTTTAATTTGCTGCTGCCCAGTAGAAGAAATACGAACACGGACTGAACTTGCGTAAGGGATAGCCATCCCACCAGGTGTTGTAGTGTTGTGGTTAATAAACCCTTCAGCAATATAGTTGTGAGTGTCTTCCACTTCGCAATCAACAACTTGTATGGGGTGTTGTACTTGTTCAGCACCAATGTAGTCTTCAAGACGAATATACTCGCCATCAACAAAGATCTTATGGTCTTTGGTGCCGTGAAGAGTATTTGCTTGGTAGTGCTCGTCTGCATTTTGTTTGACGACAAACGTTTTCAGTGGCTTCCAAACTTCCTGCTTGGATTCGTGATCATATGAGAGGATTTCATATTTTTCATGTTCTATATTGTAGATTTCTGGCGTATTTAGATCTTCTATACCTATACGTTTTGCCAATTCACGAAATGTGATTTCCTCTTCCACGAACTGACGTTCATGCCTTGTTTCAAGATTGTGTTTTTTTATTTCGGTTTCCATAAGTTTCTGTCTTTCGGTGGCAAGCTTCACACAATGTTCTTCCGTTTGAGGTTCTCCAAAGAGGTTCATATCTTTTTGCCTCTTCAACAGATTTGATATTACCTTCTTCTAAAAGCAAACAAAAAGGATAAATGTGATCTACGTGCAATTTTTCTGTTCTATCGCATCTGATGCATTTGTGCTCATCACGTTTCAGAGCACTCTGCCTCCATTTTCGATATGCGTAACTTTTCCTAATCAAACTAGCGGTTTTCGTTAAACCACTTTTCCAATTTAGATTTTTTTCTTTTCTTTTTGGGTTTGCTTTATTGTATCTTATTATCCAAGAACGCAATTTTTTCCTGTGTTCCTCGGTCGGCTGATATCTTGGACTTGGTATAGCTTTTATTGGATAAAACTGGCTAAGCTTGTCTATAATTCGTTTTGTTTTTCTTAGTTTGAGATTTAGTTTATTGGCTATGTGCCCGTAAGGTACTTCCGCCTGGCACAATGCAATTATTTGTTCATAATCTTCTGGTGATAAATCCTGGGGCAGGTATTTGATCTGCTTTTTAGCGCACTGATCCCGAACATATCTGCGATAAACCCTATCGGAAATTCCTAGTTTAGTCTTAATCCACCTGGGCGGGACGAACCTTTTATCCCAATAACCGTGAAGTTATTTAACTTGTTCCTCCGAAAGGATAACCTTCTGAGCTTCTCCAATGTTTCTTCGCCGCTCTTTCGAAAAGACCTTTCCCGTATTCGCTGCTGCGATTTTCCGCCTTGTTTCTTTTGAGTGTGCATACCTTTTTTTGTTCTTTGCTGGTTTCATGCAGCTAAACATACTTGCGAATTCGAATCCTAGTGTCTGGAGTAACGCAAGGGTCTCCAAACATGACACCGATCTTCTGACGTTGTTGGTTAATGAGAAGGAAGAGGACATTTTGGTTACCAATAATATTGACGATTTTACGCATGCCTTTACCTAACACACGGGCTTGGAGGCCAATCGTGTTAGAGTCATAATCGCCCTCAAGCTCAGCTTTAGGAGACGAGGCGGCAATAGAATCCCACACGATTGTTACTGGAACATTCTTTTGCATAGCACGAGCCTTAAGGATCGTTGATTCAGCAATTTTGAAAATTTCTTCCGTGCACGCTGTCTGACAAAAGATGAAACGGTTACTTACGTCGATACCAATTGCACTAAGGTTATCAAGGCTAGTGGCGTTTTCCGTATCTATGTAAACAACTATTCCTCCCATCTTCTGGGTCGCCTTAGAGGCTTCGAAAGCAATGTGTGATTTGCCGCTTGATGTTGGCCCCTGAATTTCTACAATCCTACCTTCTGGAAAGCCCCCGACTGCTTGGTTTGCAATGATCGCATCAAGCTGTCGTGAGCCTGTGCTAATCCATCGTTTGATATTTGTTGGGGCGTCATCGGTAGAAAGATTGAAAGCGATATTCTCGCCGTTCTCCTTGTTCAACTGCTTAATAAGGTCAGTTGTAAAGTCATCACCCATGTCATCTGCACTGGCGGTGTCTGTTGTTGTTTTTTTCTTTTTGGCCACGGTACCTCTTGTCTTTAATTGTAGCTGTGCCCATTAATTGATTAAACAGGCTTAGACGAAAAAAGGCCAGCGTTAGCTGGCCTTCTTCGTTTTAAAGGAGCGGGGACTTAGAAAACAGTACCAACGTCATCATCCAAGTCGGCGAATGCATCTTCAATGCTCTTCACCGTGTTGGAGTGTTCCTTATCTCGATCGGCACCCTTAGAAGCATTGTGATCCTTGCCTGTGCCCAGTTCCTTGCTCTCGGTATCCTCCTCACCGTCATCTCCAGCTGTTTTAGCAAGGAAGTTCTCAACCGTTTGCTGAAGCTGCTCAGGGTTACGAACCTGACCCTTGAAGTAAGCCTCAAGGTCTGGTACGGATGCGACAAGAGCGTCGACGTCCTTTTTTCCCTTGGCGAGCCTTGTGGGCTTGCGGCGAGGAGTCAGGTTGTAGTTCTTGACTTTCCACTTGCCGAACATCTTACCAGAGTCTTCTACGTCAAGAGTGAAATCAAATCCGTTCTCAGCATCCATCATGTCCTCATCGGCATAATCAGGGTGAGCAAGAATAGAGTAAATGTCCTTGAGGATCTTGGAGTTCAACTCCCAAATCTGAACGCCCCGATCCTCTTCTCCACGCACAACAATAGGTGCATAAAAGCGATCCTTTGGACGCAGGTTGTTCATAAGACGCCAGGTCTCACGTGTATTCTCTTTACGAAGCTCATTGATAAGGTCGAAGATTGGGTCTTCTAGCTGATACTGAGCGGGGGATACGAAACGGCGCTCAGAAAGCTCCTTGTTGTCGTAATAAGACACTTCCTCGAAAGGTTGACCCTGTCGATCGGTGTAGGGCATGAAACGAATTTCATAACTGTTTTTACTGCCATCCGCAAGTAGTGAAGGCTTGAACCAGGTGAGTTTCACTCGGTCACTTTTGCCCCCGTTGCGGCCACCAGAAAGGTCAGCGATTTTTTGTTTGATTGCATCAAGATTATATGCCATGTGTATTTCCTATTTGTTTCTATTGTTTGTGTTTATTATTTGGTTGCGCAAACATCATGCTTGCGTGTCATGTAGAATTTACCCATGGTTTTTGGGTAAACATACTTTTTAATTTTCGTGCTAAGATTATTCCCACTGTATTTCAACTCATAACATTGGGCAGTCTTTATTTTGTACGGTCTTTTATTGGGAATGCCAGTATTCTCGGTTAACTGGCGTTGTAACTCTTTCAAGAAATCTTGTGAGGCAGACGCAATTTGCAGTCCTAATGTTGGCGTAACACCTTCTCTGTTTCTAATAAACCAGCAACCATCTCCATCAATAAACCCTCTGATATAATGTGGGTAAAAAGATTCTTTCAGATTGGGCCAGGACAAATTGTGAGTTTTTTGTGGTGTCACCCCATAACAAGATAAATCAGACTTTAATCTTCTGCTGCTGACTTCAAAAGTCGAATAAGGTCCGTACGTTCTGACCTTATTTTCTGCCTCTAATTCTTCTCTAAGGTATTCTAACAAATATGCATCTTCATTTTTCAGTGTCAATTTAATTGCATTGCGTTTCGTTGAAACACATCCATCGGCTGCCAACAATCCTAGAAAGTAAGCTTTGGAAGGTGTGTTAATATGTGAAAAATATTTTTGATTGACCTTGTTGGACCTGGGTCCAGGTGAACGTAATTTACGGTTGTGTTTTGTCAGTAACCATCTGACCCAGGATAAACTCTTGTTGAAATATTTGGCTGTCTTAGACACACCTTCGACAAGGTATTTTTTATACACCTCATCAGGATTATAAGCCATTCGTTGTCTGTTCCATTCCTTTCTATAAGTATGGTTCATTGGGTCGAAATTGACCAATTCTAAGCGTCCGAGATGAAGATTTATCTTCAATGATTTCAAGTACTTACGCACTGCAAGCAATTTATTTTGGCCATGTTTTCGAGTGTTAAATTGACGCAGAATTGAGGGAAGTTTTACTACTTATGTGCAAGTTTGTAAGTTTGAGTACCGCTTCTTTAATAGCTACATTCAGTGTGAGTTTGACTACCACCAGACGATACTTCATGATAAGTTTTTGTGCTTCCTTCACTGTCATCACAATTTCCTCTTCCACTCAGGCCATGAGGCAACCTGTTGCTTCGCTTTTTCGCTAGCGGAAATGATATCCTTGAGATAATATACCCTGCGCCAGGCGACCCTTGACTTATATCGGGCTATCAACTTCTTACAATCAGCGGGGTTCATACATTTTTACCATATTGCTGGCTGCCTTGACAAGTTCCCAGTATCTGGTGTAGTACGTGATCAGCTTTCTACAGTCAGTCTTAGTCAATAACGGAAGTCTTACCAGACGCCTGCATGCAAGCAACTCGAACGGCTGTCTGAAGAACAACGGACAACATTGGAGATTCGTACAACTCTGAGGAGTACATTTGGTTCATGTGCCCAAGACTAGAAATTGCGTGCACTTCTTCTTCTGTGAGAAGAACTCTGGAGGAGTTTAACCACCAAAGCGAACGTTGAGTTGGATGCATCTTTGGGAGATTGGTATTCAACTCGTACATCATGCCCTTGTTGCGGTGCCAGTCACTTTCCTGCTCGACATAGTGGTCTTCTTCCTGATTGCCGATTTTACCTAGGTCGTGAAAAAGGCACGTAACAATCAAACTATCTGCTGATAACTTGGACCCGAAAACCCTGTTAAGGTCTTTCGCAAGCTTGAGTACATTCAAGCTGTACTCAACAAGCCCACCTGGGTAGGCACCGACGAATTCAAGACGTGTAGAGGCTGGCGCAGCTGCCAGCCGTTCTTTTACTTCATCACAGAGTGAAAGAAGTTCAGTTTTCACATCTTCGTTTTTAATGCGACCAACTAGGCTCATATAAAGTTCCCAATTGGATTCAAGTCTTGCGACCAATTTATCGTGGCTCATTTTGTTTCCTCTCAACAACTACAAGGTAGCAATGCCGATTAGACTCATAAACCAAGTTACTAAAGAATTTTTTTCCAAGAAACAGGAACGTTATCGGGGCATTCAGATAAAACTATGTCATCAGACATGCCGCTTATCTTAAACATGTTCTATCTCTCAGTCTAATGAGGCGGCGAGGTATCCGACGACAAAGCCAACCGCAGCTGCACCAACTACTACAAGTCCCCACTGGAGTATTTCACCAAAATCTGTATTCCAGAATCCTCCATTGCGTTCTTCTACATAACTTTCGTGTATTTGGATGCGTCGTTCTACTTCACGTTCTAGGCCAGCAATGATTACATCGGCCTGACGTCGGTCAGAAGTTACCCTTAGTCTCAGCTGACCCACTTCAAGCCTCAAACGGTTCCAGTCAGATTCACGTTGACGTTGCAAAGCTGCTTCTGCTCGACTGCGTGCCGCTTCTGCTTCGGCGATTAGGTAAGCTACCGCTGATGGATTTAGGAGTACTCCTGGCCATGGCGCCACCTCACCTCTTTGCAGGTACGTCTGGCGTTCGCCTCGTAAGCCATTTGAAAGTTGTGCAGGGGGTAGTTCAACTTCCTCAAGTGGAGCAAGTGTTAAATCAAGCTCAGGCCAATCAATTGTTGCACGAACAGTATCCTCTGTAGAATCCTCTGTAACCTCCTCAGAAGCCCCAGACTCTTCTTGGGCGTATGCACCAGAAGAATTTAGACCAAGGGTTAGGAAAACGCTAAAAGCGACTATGGTAGTTATCTTATGCATGTTCATTCCGAAGGAATCCCGAAAGTGTTAGTAACAGCCCCTGTGAGAGTTGTTGGGTCCCTATCGTGTCTGCGCACAATTTGAGTTTGCGTATTATCACGGGTGTCGTCGATTTGACCAAGAACCTCCTTGAACTCAGTCTCAAGCCTATTCTGCTCTACTAAATACTCTTGCAGGAGCCTCGCTTGTTCAATCCGCTCTTCTTCAACAATTAGTCTCAATTCTTTGATTTGCTGCTGGTGATCCCTAGATTCCTGGTGATACTGCTCCAACAGATTTTTATATGACTTAGTTTGATCAAACTGTGAGAATGCACTAGCCGTAAGAAGGCAGACACCAATCACAATAAGAATTGTTAACCAGTTCTTCTTGACCCAGTCCCAGACTGCGCCGAAGAACTTCTTAAGTTTTTCCATGAATAAACCCTAGTTTAACCCGTACTTCTTCTCTTCGGAGTGTACGGTCAACTTGGGTGTGTTGTCTGTCTGTTGTTCAAATTGATCAATGGTGTACATCAATTCTTCTGCGAGTGTCGAGCAGTTTACAACTTGTTCATTTAACAGCTCGACCCTGTCAATCAAGGTTGAAACCTTCATGCTTAAATTGCTTACGAGTGTAGTCAGGTCTAGATAGTTTTTGTCGGGTTCCTCCTGAGAGATCTTTGTAAACGCCTTTTGGTGTATTGAGGCGTCCTTTTCGGAACTTCTGGCATCTTCCAAGATTGTCTCTAGGGCTTCGGTTAGTTTCGTTTTGAACGACATGGCTAAACTCCATTTTTATTATTCTCCTTGAGGCGGTCCTCAATGAGCTTATATAACAACTCGGCATCATGCTGGTTAGCACGATGTCTTCCCGAGTTCGTTTGCTTATGTGTAAGTGCCTCATCCATAAATTGTGACACTCTATCGTCCCTTAAAGAAACAAGCTCAACAACATAAGTCAAAAATTGTTGAGGCGTAAGACCTCTCTTGAAGAGCACCTTGCGAAGCTCTTTTAAAGAATCAGAATCGAAATCAAGGACGATTTTCGTCTTTTTGATGGACACTTTAGCCTCCAACGGGGCCAGTGACACCTGCACGTGGCTCAGGGTTTTGTGGCAAGTTCTGAGAACTTACCTCATCTTCCGTTGGCCTAAGGTCGTAGCTTGTGTCAAGAATCTCCATCATTTCTTTTGCTGTTCTCTCATCGTAGTTACTCTGAACATACTTTTCAGCACGGTTCAGGATCAGTGTGTTTAGATCAATCAGTGATGGAAGGTTATTAGTAAGCCTCGCCACGCTTCTTGTAAAGTCTTGTAGGTTGATCTTAGGGGTGTTTATAACTGGTTGTTCGCCAGCACCTGCGTCTTCACCATCTGCGGCTGGGTCTTCTTCGCCTAGATCACCACCTAGATCACCACCTAGGTCACCACCCAAATCCCCTCCGAGGTCAAGGCCGCCTTCTGCGTCAGCTTCGTCGTCAACTGGTTCTTCATCTTGTTCAAGCAGGAAATCAACAAGTGAGTCAACATTTGCCGATTCGAACATTTCAGAGGTAGGAATAGCTTCACGTTCATATTGAACGAAGTACCGATCGATTGCTTGGTCCAACGAAAAAGCCTTGTCAGCCACACTTGCAAAATCCTGCATGGCTTCTGGGCGTTCTTGTGGTTGATATTCTTTTAGTAAGCTCTCAAGCAACACTTCAAGATTGTTTTTGTTTTTCTTGCGCATCAGTAACGCTCCTCTTCTGGACGTACTGGTGAGGGTGTTTCAGGTCCTGGAGGCGTCGTTGGTGGAACGTCGACCTCCCCTGAAGTGGTCACTTGATCGATAGGCGGACTCATAGCATTGTCGAGCATTTCCTGTGGAACTGCATTATACACAGGCTTAATCATGAAAAGTGCATCCAGATCACATCTTTCAGCAAGCGCCATACGAGCTTCAACCACGTTCCAGTTGATTTCACGCATCATTGCAACTATGTAATCATTTTTGTCATTTTCGTAATCGCAAATGTAAGCATGCTCCCACATGTCCATCACGAGAACAGGTACAGCACCTAGCGGAATGCCAATGTTGTGTGAGTCAATCACGACATTCATGTAGGTGTTTTTGTAAGGCTCGTAAACCAATACAGCCCAACCACTTTTTGCTGACCTACAAGCTGCCATAAAGTTGAACTGCCAATTCTCAAAGGTGCCAAAGTCTCTTGCAAGCCTCATATATGGCAATGCGTCCACACTGATTTCTGATGCTCTATCAGCGACGTTGTGAAAGTAAAGTTCATGAAGCTTGATTGAATTCAAGTTATAGTTTTCGTCAACCTTCAGGGAACGATACTCAGAAGAGTTGGAATTCGCCTCATGTTTGCCAGCCCCGTCAAGCGCCGAGCTTGATTTGTTGAAAGTGTCAACGTAAGAGTTATAAAGCTGTTGGTGTACTCGTTTAGTAACTTCCGACAATGATTCTGTGTTTAAAGTAAAGGCCTGTGGTATTGCCACTAGTGCTTCTTTGATTACTCTTTTGGCGGTCTTCACAGACTCCACTAAATTTGTGGTTGGCCTGGCCACTTCTTTTTTCGTGTATTCAGGTAGCTTTCCTGACCTCTGAAGAGAGTCACGGATAGCACCGTTGATGATTTGCTTCAAATCCATGGGAATTCTTTCGTTGCGCAACACGGTTAAGTATGTGCAGCAATCCAAAAGAAAACCCTAGGAAGGCGCCTAAGCGTGGTGCCTAAGTTTTATTACAATACTCAGCTCTTCTTATTTTTCCTTGGTTTACTTTTGGTCTCCCAGGGCTCAAACTGTTTGAAGACATCCGATCGAATCACATCCAAACCATACAAGGTCATATTACATAAAGCAGATTGGTGTGTCACCATAATGGCATCCAGGTGTCTCAAATGGTCTGGTTCTCCCTTGAGTTTGGCGATGGGTATGTTGTAATTGGCGCCACAACCTCGACGTAATCGGTAATGGTTTATTTTCTTCCTGGTTTGGTTTTCGCAGCTTCTTCGCACACTGTTGACAATGTCCGTGGGTAAGTCGACTTGAAATTTTGGTTCCCTGGTAATATAGCTGTGACTCTTTTTACACTGAAAAGCGTAGCTGGCGTGTGGACTATGAATATAGTCATTGACTTGTTTCATAAGAGTTTCTGACGTCTGTTTATTACCGTTCCAGGTTACTATATGGAATTCAAACCAGAGCGACGCCAACTTCTTTTTTAAGAACCGAACCTTGAAGTCTTGAACTGGCGTTTTTTTGGTTAGCTGCTGATGATTCCAGGAAAGGTGAGACTTTACTCCTATCGGTAAATCGACCACAATGGTCTCTGTGTTCACATAACCTAAAAATAGTGCGGAATTTCCGACGGCCGTTTTGTAAACATTGCCAACAACCAAGTCTTTGACTTTGATCGAAGCCTGGGCCTTCTTTCCTGCACGCCTGAGTATGCTTTTATAGATGCCCGAGCCTACTTGAATCGGTATGAGCTTACGATTGGCCTGCACAAAAATAAATTCACCCTTCAATGTCCTTTTATCCTTTTCGAAACCTTTGCTTCGGATAGCATTGAATAGGATGTCAGGCGTGAGTTCAACAACATGTCCAGTAGGTAAACAAGCCTGCATGTATTCGGCACTCCAACCAACTACAGCAAGCTTTGTAGGCTTGTTCAAGTGAATATATTTTAGCTTTTCCTTAGCACGTTGCTCTACTTCCTTTTTTGAGGACGTTCCCCAGTAAACCCAGTTAAACAACTTCTCAGAAAACCTTCTTGCATCTCCCTGATGTGGGTCTGTAGTTGGTAATCTGTCCCAGTCAGCTCTTGTTGGGGTCTTCTTGCCTTTGAATGAACCATTGAATATTATATGTTTTGGGATTGTTGCTGAGTACGCCATTGTATTTCCTAACAATAAACATTGTAACAGCCGAACAAATTGAAGTAAACACTATTGTAGCTTAGCCTACCTTTGTTTTAATCTTGAAGCTAATTTTGCCTTTGATGCCCGTAGTAAAGAAGTTCTTCCCTGAGTTAGCATAGATTTTACCCTGGAAGTTTGGTGGGTATACCACATTAAAGTCTTTAAAGAAGGCATCGACCTTGTTCACACGACCCATTTTACTATTAACTTGGATGACAGAGCTATGATTTAAAATTGCTCTAACAGCTGCATCAAATGAGTCTTCTCTGTTAATCTGAGCTGTTAGTCTCTTTGCAATTCCTGCGAGCAGATGAAAGAATGGGTGGTAGGTAGGTGGTGGGTCGATGATCTCCCAAGGAGTTTTGCCCCACATTTGCTTAGAAAGCTCAATGAGATTTGGTGTAGACAAGCTTGGGTGGTTTGCCTTCATTCCCTGAACAGCTTTGTCCCTACGCATCCTTCTCATGTTGACGACAACCTTCATATCCTGGTCGTCTACAATACCCATAATTTTAGCTGATTCCAAGACACCGAGGATTGCGTTGTTGTTGTTAATTGTTTGAATGATGCTGATTGGAAATCCATATTCGCTCAGGATATGCTGATAACCCTTAGGGTTCTTAGATTGAATTTCGTTCAAAATAGAAAGAAGTGAAGTCACAGATGCTGCTGCACCTGTGCCAGCCTTAGAGCTAATTCCAACCTTCATTCCATTTGGCGCTTCCAACTCTGAATCTACAAGAGCATTGGTGGCTGACTGGAAGAAGCGAATTCTGCACTGAGCATATGAACTTTGTGGTAACAGTATCTTCTCGGAAGAAGCTCTGTCTCCTGTGGACACCCAATTGGACACGACGGATATTGGTGCAAGTATCTCGCCAAGATACTTGTTGTATGCCTTCGCATATTTGTTACCACCAGGCAAAACTGGGGACTGCCCGCCTTTTAAGGCGGCGTCTAATAGCATCTCAACGTGCTCTCCAGCTTCAGCAGGCAAGCCTCCAGATTTTACCATTAGTGCAGTGTTGGTCTTCGCAGTTGATACTACTTCTGCCACAGTACGGAGATTTTCATCCTGTATGAGGTCACTAGGCTTTAGCGCAAAACCTTCAAGGGCTGCGGCCCCCTTCTTGAGTTTCAGGCCCGTGTCTCTAGCAAACTTGGCCATCGTCCATTTGCCATATCCACCATTTTTTGTATTTTGGACATACCTGATATAACCACGGTAGGTGTTATCCTCTTTATTTAAGAGATAAATTAAGATGGCACCTTTTTTGTCAGCAGTGATTGAGTTAACTTCTATTAACTCAACATCTATTTCTTCAGTGTTCAGCTCCAGAAATGAATCGACAGCATCTGAAAGCTCTTCTGAGGAATCGAATGAATCAGATTCACCTGGGAACTTTCGGATGTTGGCAATTTCATATTCTGTTCCATCATTATCAACTAGCAATTGCCCAGTTTCTCTCGCAGCTACCCCACGGGCTTCGCTCAGGTATAGGCTGATTTCACTATCAATCGCTGACTCAATTAAACGGAGAAGTTGTTTGGACATACTATGGTGTAATTAGTCATCTTTACGTTCGATTACATCCAACTTGGTAAAATGTGTTGAAAGGCCGAAATCTGACTTTTTAAATCTAGCTAACACAAGTGTATTGCTAGGAATCACTGCATCACGCTTAGGGTTGAATCCCCAGATAAAACACCCCTGCTCTGAGCCAGACTCTCCATAGACTTTCATTCTCAGATATGGTTTTCCATTCCTTGTTTTGGCTACTACACTTCGTTTTACAACTGCCCAATAATAACTGTTTTCACTGCGCCATTCATCAACAGACCCAATACCATTTTCTTCGAAGTAGGCCTTGATCTCCTTTGTGATGATAAGGTTGATGTTCACTGAACCTGCAAGCGTCTGACTGTGCTCGATCTTCTCATCAATCGTCCAGTCCTTAAGCCCCTGAGCCTCCTTAATAAGGTCTTCCAGGATTTCTGGTGGACGTGGTTCTTTTTTCCGTGAACAGGCTCTTTTTAGATTATCAGCTTGGTCGACAAGCACATAATGCATTTGGCGATAGTTCTTGAACATCTTGTCTTCACCGACAAGGTCCATAGACTCAAAAGCTTCAAGCTTTATAAGAGTTGAAAGGGCTCTCTTGTTGAATTTGCTGTGCCTCCATGTCTGATCCTGATTCCATAGAAGCTCCTCAACCGTTTTGTAGGGTCGGAATTCTTGAATTTCCCTTAGTGTGGGCATGCCAACATGCTTCAGTGCCTGGAAACTTGGAATTAGCACTCCGTTTTTGACCTGATAATCTGCCTCAGACTCGTTGATGTCAGGCTTCCCAACCTTGTAACCAAGACCCTTAGCTTCACCAAGGGCGATTGAGATAGGCGCTTCTTTGCCTGTAACGTGTCCCTTATCAGTTGCACAGTAATCGATATAACTGGCCATCCACTCATCTGGATGATAGGTGAGAAGCCAAGCACACTGATATGAAGTGATGGCATAGGCGGTAGCGTGGCTCTTATTGAACGAGTATGCTACGAACTCTTCCATCTCGTCAAAAATCTTGTAGCTGGTAATCAGCTGCGTGCCGTGTACTTCTTTGCATTTGATGGCGAAATCTTCACGCATCTGCTTTCTCTGTGCGTCAGCTGCACCCTTGTTAGATTTGTCCTTCTTTGTGAAGGATTTACGAACCATGTCGGTCTCTTCGAGAGGAACCCCAGCCATCTGATGGTAGATGAGCTGTAGTTGCTCCTGGAAAACAATTAGTCCACAGGTGACATCCAGCACCTCTTCGAGTAACTCATGTTTGTAGATGATGCTCTCAGGGTTTTTGCGGTTGTTCAAATACAACTTGTCAGCTCCGATGGCTAGAGGTCCAGGGCGGAAAATCGAAGTTGCTGTTGCGATATCAAGGATGGTCCTTGGCTTCATCTTCTTAATGAATTTCTGTACGGGAGGCTGGACGAACTGAAAAACTCCAGCCCAGTTGCCGTTCCAATACACATGTTTGTAGACTTTGATGTCATCCATCTGATTGTTGTCTGGATGAAGGTTCGTATAGAACCAGTCCTGCACATTTCGGAATGTTGGGTATTTGGTACCCTGTTTCTTTAGAATACGTCGAATTGTGTTCTCAAATATCCTAAGCGTACCAAGCCCAAGAATATCAAACTTTAGAAGCCCGAAACCTTCAAGGTGACGAAAATTCAATCCCTCTTGCCAAGGCGTTTGAAGAACCCCACCGCTCTTGATGAGCGGCATGTGCTTATTGGGAGTCTCCGTAATGATGACGCCGCCAGCATGTCGTGAGACGTTTCTCATTTGCTTGAACAACACCTTGATGTTGTTTTCAAGGTCAGGGAACTCAACCATAAGCTCCTGAAAAGTCTTGGACTTCTCAGCTGCCTCGTCAAATGTCAATGTCCACAGCTGTCGGTCGAAGCCTGGCTTCTTCTTCGCCTCACCCAATGCCTCACTTTCAATTTTACGTGTGTATTTATTGACCTCTTCGAATGGCACTCCATTCAAGCGACACAAGTCCTTAACCAATGAGCGCATTTGAAGTTGGTTGAAGTTAGAAATCGGGATGACGTTCTCTTCACCAAAGTGTTCAGCAATAAGCTGAACTGCTTTCTCACGGTCTGAGAAATCAGAGTCAATATCGGGAAAGCCTTTCTTGAAGCGTGTGAGGAAACGCTCAAAAAGTAGGCCATACCTGATCGGGTCTAGCTGAGTAATGTTCAGAACATAAGCAAGCAAAGACCCGCCAGCAGAATTGTGTACTCCTAATCCTTCAATGTTATATGAATGAGATTCACTGACGGTGAGATCATGAACCTTGCCTGTGTAATGGAATAGAGTCTTTTTTGTTAGCTTTGCCAATGTTATTTTCCTTGTGCCACTTTCGAGCTTCTTTAATCAGTTGTTTCGGAATGTCAGAGTCAAATACTAGTCTAGCATAAAACTCGTTGTCTTTGCACCACGCCTTCAGTGCATGGTCTTTTGCGTTGCAGCGCCATTGCAATTTTTTGTAATAGAGGCCACCACGACCTTTCACTTCAACAATTCGATTTTGATTTACAATGAAATCTGGGTAGTATCGATGTTCTTTTCCTTCAAATACATACGGAATCCCCTCTAGATCAAATCGCTTAAGCGAATAACCTTTTTCTAGTGACCAGATAATGAACGCCAATTCATAAGAACTTTGGTATGTAAGACCTTCATACATACCAGATATCGCAATAGAATTTTTGATTACATTTTCACGGTATTCTGCGCTCTTCCAAAGCCTTTTCTCAATTTGTCTATACTTCTCTTTCATGCCAGGTTGTGCATGTCTTCTTTTCTGTGAAGCTGTTTGCCTTGCAAGAGTTTCAGGCCGATTTTGCGCTATAAGTTGGGCTTTGCTATTGTTGGCTCGCCATTCGGTATCGTAGGCAAACTGTTCTTTGTAACAACTATCACAAACTGGTTTTTGGTGTTTCCTTCTCATAAACCCAAATACGATACAAACATAGTCCTTACCACACGGACATTGGATGTAGAGGTTGTTTTTATTGTATTTGCTGTGAAGTTTTTGATTTGCCTGAAACTCCATCCAAGAGTACCCAAACTTAGTTTCGATGCCCGAGCGCCAGGCTCGTCGCTTCAATGAATGCCAGGTCATCTTCCACTCTGTTAACATAGGTGCTAGCATGTCCTCTGTCAGACATGGAGATTCTATGTTCTCGATTGTCTGTAGTTGTTCTGCGGTCAACTTTGGACAAATTACACGGCCACCCATGTTCGTGAATAGTTGTGTTCAATGGTAAAGGCCGAGGGACTGGTTATGAAACCAATACATGGATTAGAAACATTGGCAAAGGGCAAAAATGCAAGTTTAAACCATCTGCTTTTTGTCCCAAAACAAACCAACCCACAAATCACGTGGTTCAAATTTCACTGCCAGCTTCATACTTCAACGACAACATCTTCTTCGGTGAGGTGTTGAGCTTCGACCCAGCTTCTATTTGAAGTTAGAATCTCATGGTTCTTGGTACATCTAATCACCTTACCGTTGTCGAGTTCAAGTTCAATACATTCTTCATCGATGTCATATGTCATAGTGTTTTCCACAGATTGTTCATTACCAAATGCGTCTATTACTTTATCGCTGATGATGATATCTTGAATTTTGGCATGCAACCCATCCGCCATTTTCACACGAGACCCTGGGAGAAAGCATCCTCGGGCGTTTCCAATCAGCATGTGTTCACTTACAATCTCCATAATTTTGGAGTACGTGAGGAAATACTTTGAGAAGTTCAGATGCTTGATGACCTTCAGCTCGTGCTTGAGTCGGGCAATGTACTCCTGGTTTTCAGCAAACCCTCTGCGTTTTATACCTGCAATTGCCTGACGCTTCAGTTCCTGAAAAGCAACCTGGTCTTCGGTCGCCTCGGTCCCAACCTTATCATAGATTGTTTCCAACTCAAACTTATCTACCATGCGACTGATCGATGGTAGTTTTACAGAACGATCTGGCGTGATATCATCAATCTGGTCGTGAGCAATTGTGTGTGTTCGTTCAATAGCCTCGCACACCAGATCGTCATCATAGAAATCCCAGCCCTTGCCTTCCTTATACCTGTGGTATGATTCCCAAACCTGCTCGGCATTCTTTGGATAAAGTTCACATTTCAACTCTTCCATCTTCTGCGGGAGTTTGGAAGTATCCAAGCCTTGGCCTCTGGAAGACCACGCCATCATCTTGTAAATCTCACGCTGCTTCCAGTGGTCTGGGTGAGAGTAGTGTGCATCCACTGTTACAACAAGCTTAGTATTTGTACGCTTACTCGCTTCAATGAGATGTTGGTTTACAAGATGCTGCGCTCCCAGGGAGTTGAACTGAAGTTCGAGATAATAATTCTCTTCACCAAGAGCCCACTTGAAGCCATCAACAACCTTTTTCAATTCCTGTTGAATCTCATCAAAGTGCAGGTCATTGGGCTCCCAGTTCTCGAAGTTTGGGTCTTTCTGTCGGTCAAATACCTTCCGTGCGGGTACTCCACCTACACATGCCGTTAGAGCAATGATGTTACCCTTTGCGTACTTCTTGAGCATCTCCAGGTCCATCCTGGGGTAGCGATAAAAGCCATCAACGTAAGACTCAGAAACAAGCTGGTTAAGTGCTGTAAGGCCCTCACGGTTTTTTGGAAGTAAAACAAGGTGATTTCTCTGGTTCAGAGGGTCGCCATATTTATTGCCCTTCGTTTCTTCCTCGTTTTCTACTACCGTGCCCGCAACCGTATCTTCCAAATCAAGTTTTGTTGAGGCATATGCATCCCCAAGAAGCTCTAGATGTCTCTTGAGCTGGTCCTTAGCATCGACATTACCCTTCTTTACTAGCTTCTCTAGACGCTTGATTTCTCTACGGCCATCATAAATTTCCTGCCATCGTGGAAGTGAATCAATGAAGTAAGCTTCAATGCCTGGCAGTGCCTTGAAGTTCACGCCCTTCTTTACCAGCTTTTCATGGTGAAAAAACTGGTGTGAATAACCATTCATGTTGCCATGGTCTGTAAGCGCCAGGGCATCCATTCCGTTATCAATGGCATAATTGATATGATCTTGCGGCATGCCGATTGCATCACCAATCGAAAACGTACTGTGGGAATGCAATCCCACAAACTTCTTAGGGTATTTCTTATTCATTAATAACTTTCATGTGAAGGGACTGGCCACAATCCCAAATCTTATATAGGCCTTTTTTATAACCAGAGTTACTTCGAAACTTCATACGATGGAAGCATGGGCGCTAAAAGTAAAGATTCACTTCCTTCCGTTGCCGCCAGATACAAGTGAATAACTTGTTCGCCATATAAAAACGACCTCCCTATATAAGGGAGGTTGAATAATGTGGTGCACCTTGTGCTAGCCAGGTACATTAGCAGGTCTCCATGCTTTAGTTCAATTTCAAAGGGGCGGTTTTTCGATTCGACGTGCAGGAACGACTCGTGTAGTACTACTCCGTTTGCTTCACATGTTCTGAACTCGGCTTCTGATGTCTCAAATTGCATCTGGGCATTATAGGTCTTGAAATCATGTTTAACACGATACAACTTGCCCTTACAGAACATAACACATTGTGACATGCCCGCATCTAGGTTTAAACCAATTTGGTAAATTTGAAAACGCCCGAGTCGGGAGATATTCAGATATTTCTTGGCATTATAGCGGTAGGCCCGTTGAATAGCTCAGCTGGCCAGAGATTGCTTCGAATGGCAAACACTCGTGTACGATCGTATCTATTTCCACCATCAACTGTGTCATGCCATCTGCCATAATTGGTTGTCCCTAACGTCTTGATAAGCCTTTTAGGCCATTCAGAAGATGCATCGGGCCGTGAGGCTTGTAATCTTATTCGACCCATACTAGGGGCATTTACGGAAAACGAGTGGTATACGTTCCAAGCTAGGTCATGCTCAGCCGAAATATTTTTCCCGAACTCGATTGCTGTCGGGTGTTCGAGACCAACTGTCTCTTTATACGCAGCAGATTCTACTCTTTGATTTCCTTTGACTAGAGACTCAATTGCCGAGTCAATCTGAACTTGGTAAGTTACCTCATCTGCAAACAAATCGTGGAAAAGAACAGCCCACATTTCCGCCTTTTCCCACTTGGGACCTTTACGTGGAACACGTCCACCTGGAGGGGCTACCAGATCCCGAATTTCGGCGCCTGTTATTAAGCGGCCTGTTTCCCAGTGTCGGAGAGAACCATCTTGAGCAATGTACTTCTTGTCTCTTTTTAGTTCACTCCAAAGATTATCCAGAGCTTGACATGGAGCATGAAGTTCAAACTCACGAAGCAAACGCCAAATTGAGCCTTGTTTCATTGAACGTGGATATACACCAATTTTATGTTCTAGACCAGCTGATATCCCTGCGCCGTCATAGGACTGCACTGCGCCGAACTTACCACCACCTTCAGCCATAGCTGTTAGCCAAAGCCCACGCCATATGTGACGCTTTTTTTGCTCATCCGTAAGAACGAAATCTTTGATGCCCAAAATTTTCGCTCCCGACCAAGACCTATACTTTCTCCAGCTAACTTTTGTCATTTCCTAATTTTACCTTGTTGAATTGTTTCAAAATGGCTTTATTGGACATTTGGACAATGTTGACCCAACCAAACTTGTCCCCAAAACCAATATACAACATTCCAGAGTAAACTGTGTCCTTGGACTTGTAACGGATACAGACACTATTCGTATTCCAATAACTGCGTTTTGTGCTAACAACAGTGTAGCCTTTTTTTACCAAATTGGCTGCCGCTGCTTTCTTTGATGCAACACAGACCAAATTGGTCTTAGTGCCCTCTGACTCCCATAAATCCGCTTTAAGGAATATAACATAATCACCATGTTGAATTTTTGTGTGATTTCTACGCCACTCGGCCTTTTGTTCCTTGTATAGGTATCGAAAGCGCCCTTGAAAAGAGTATAGCTTACCTGGTACAAGACCAAGGTCTTCTAAATCTGTGATTCTTTTTTTTCGCTGTTTTCTCTTACGGCGGTCGGTCATGATAAGAGTTTGCTCTTCTTGTTGACCCTTGTACAGAGCCCTGATTTATGAGTTAGAGAGCAGGTTTTATATCGTCACAACGACTCCAAATATGCTGGGTTCGTTGTTGTGCCTCTTCTGTAACAATAGAAAGGCATCTTGAGAACCGATGTTCGTTGAAGTAGAAGTGTCATCTTCGTGTTAAAGTCACTATCTTCGGCTTTCTGACACCTTAGTCCCAAGTTACCTGGCATGAACTTCATGCCATGATCCCAGAGCTGCCTGTAGAAAAGTGCTGATGCGCCATGCGTCTCGAAGCTTGGACCTACGTAGTAGTGGTTGATGCCACCCGTTTTGAATCCCGTAAAAACGTGCTGCACGACTGCGGAATGTGGCATGATGTCTGACTCGGTTGGCCCGTCTGAATCTACTAAAACTGCCTGTGCTTTATCCATTTCCTCTTGTGTCCCACAATTAGCAAAACCGCATAGTGTATGATGGCTTTTCATTTTCTGAAGGGTTTTTACCTGCCACTCCAGCCTTTGCGGACATGAAGCATCATCAGCATCTTGAGTTGTCACTAAGTCACCAGTCGCTTTGGCATCGATGCCATGGTTCAGTGCGAACCACTTTCCACGATTACTAGGGAGGAAAATTGGCTCAACAATTCGGTCATCAAGAGTGACGAGTTTATTAATCACCTCACGTGAGTTGTCGTTGGAACAATCATCTACGATGATCACTTCAACATTTTTGTATGTCTGGTTCAAAACGGACGTGACGGCTTGTTCAATGAATTGTGCATGATTGAAATTGGCTACGATCACCGAAATTTTAGGCGTGTCAGTCATTTATCACATCCTTCCTGCTTTAAATGTTTTGGGCATGTTTCTTACACCATTCCAAAATAATTTTGGGTGGACGAGCTTCGAGGGTGACTGAATTGGTTCTATTACCTTGCCATGGAGTATGGAAAATATGCCCGCCTGTTTCTGTAGCAAGTTTATCAGACAATACCCTAATCTCCTCATCAGTGACTTCGTCCAGGCTCTTGTCGGCAAAGAATGGGTTCCAATCTTCCTTTTTCTTCTCGTTGTAAAGTGTAAGCCACGAACCATTCCAGAAGTGCTTGAACTTCAAGATTTTGCTCTCTATGGAAAACCAGGAGAAGTGGTAAACGGTTGGTAGATGACCAACTATCATATTGAACCACATCTGGTATTGCTTGGCAGCGGCTTCATCAGTGACTGCGAGCTGTCGCATTTTTTCTACATCTTGGGTCATGAAGTTTGAGGATACAATAACCTTACCCGTACTTTTGTCGATGTAATCACAGCCGTCTGTTCCACGCTGCGCATACAAAAGACCATCTTCCGTCTTGCGCAGATGTTTAGGAATGCCGTGAGTGATATTTGGCAAATTCTTGCTAAGGCGCCATTTCCAAGGGTTTACATCAACCCTTACTTTGTCAAGACTGCCCCAATATTCAACAACTGGAAGGCACATCACTGGAGCCTTGTCTATATGTTCAGCCGCTTGTTCGATAAGATTTTCAAGCTTTGCACGAATTCCTTCTTCGGCGATCTCATCCACATCTTGCTGCCACAAGTAGTCACCTGTGCACTTGGATCGTGCGAGAGCTTTCATCTGACCATCATATATGCCGTGGTTGGGTGCATCCCAGGGGACATCCACGTGATATACAAAGAGATGATCAAATTCGTTCATCAACTCTTCTAGTTTAGCCATTGTACCATCGTCCTTGTCTGAGGAATCTCCGACAACAACCTCGTCGCAGAAAGCAAGCATGCTTCGGATTGCTTCCTCGAAAGGGTAATTCATTTCTACACAGCACCGTGTAGTGGTGTAGCCTGAGATCTTCATATAGTTTGCCACCGTTTCACATAAAGGATGCCCTAAGGAGGGCTTCCTTAGGGCAGTGTATGTTTTTCTTTGTGAGTTGTAAGTCTCAGATTATCTTTATTTTTTTCTCTTCATTTTATATCGGTACCTAACAGCACAAACTACTCGAAACAACAACCTCAGGAGAACTCCAATACCAAATATACAGGAGGCGGCGAAATTGATAACGGAAAACCCTGGGGTTGCCAGGAGTGACATCGCAATGGCTAGGTTGTAAATTCCTATAACGAATAGAGGAATCTCCCAACTCCCAAAGACATACTCATTGAGATTACTTATGTGATTTTGCGACATCCTAGGGGCAGTGAACGGTGAATTTGTACGGGCAGAACCGACAGGACCATTTGTTTTTGACTGCTCGGCCAGAAATAATCTGATTGATGGCGTCATGCACATTTGTAAGAGCCTTCTCGACTGTCTTGGGTCCTGCCGAGATTGGCAGGAAGATAATGCGACTACCATCTTTAGCAGGCCGACGGCGAAGAAGAACGAACCCACAACGGGCGTCTTTTAGATCAATACCGTGCTTTGAACACCAGAAATACTTATAGAGGATGATCTGCATCTGCTTTTGGAACGAACGTATTTGCTCAGCACGCCAGCCCCAATTAGTTGTCTTCCAATCGAGAATCCAATAGACATATTCTCCAGGAACGGTTTCACCCTTGAGTCCACTGAGTCGGTTCTTCTTCCCAGCCTTCTTTTTCGGAACCTTGATTACTAGGTCGATAAAACCCTTGAAATGTTTATTAACCTGACCCTCGATTGGCTCAAATAGCTTTTCCTCAGCTGATACCAATTTCCAACCTGGAAATTCTTCATCGAGCCATTGGGGCGTTTTCTCAAGAATACCAGGCATGGCATCGATGAACTCTTGAGCTGACTCGGAATCCACTGCCTTTTCGCTAAAGAGTAATTTTCCGAGGCGTTCTTGAAACTCAGCTACACACTCTTCAAGAGGTGGAACTGTGCCCGTTAGGACATATTGCTCCATAGCACCGTGCATGACCTGGCCGAATTCGGTGTGGATGGAAGGCCCGTCCATATTCAGCTTCTTCACATGCTTCAATTTGTGCATGTGTGAACAATCCATCCAGTTGGCAATCTCCGAATAGGAGATATGCCACTTCTGCGTTGGTAGTACCGTTTTATCTTCAAAAAGAGGGAGTTGTATCTTATCTTGGTTCTTATCGGCCATTTCGGTATCCAATTTTGCAGTTCTCTCGGAACTCATCTAGTGTCAATGCATTTGAGTAGGAGAATGCGCTCTGTAGGCCACCCCTAATCTGCTGAACCACCTCTGCGACGTGCTGGCCGACAGGCATTGCCATTGTCTTACCTTCAGGTGTCGGCAGCTCATCTCCACTACGAATTTCTCTCATGGCGTCAGCAGATGCCATACCCCGATAAAGCCCTGGATGGGGTGCCTCGGGGCACGAGGCGAACATCCGCCCACTCATAACGAGGTGGGCCCCAAGGCCGAGGGCCTTAGCAATATCTCCAATCTCACGGACTCCGCCATCAGCGATTATTCTGATATCTGGTCTGTTTAGTTCCTTGATACCTCGTACAACGTTTTCGATTGCTGTCACTTGGGGTACAGTAACACCCGTGACGTTCTTTGTCGTGCATGCGGCACCTGGGCCAATACCAACCTTTACAGCGTTGGCGCCCCATGCAACAAGCGCAGCGGCCCCTTCATCAGTTGCTACATTTCCTGCTACAATATAGGGTTCGTCTCCGTAGTTAGACCTAAGGTGGCCCAGGATACTTTTCATTAGGTGATGGTGCCCATGGGCGATATCAATGATGAAGTGCTTTGCACCTGCCGTATGAAGCTCGTGAAAACGTTCCCGTGCATCCCCTGCTACACCAATTGAGACAAAACAAGGTCTGCCTTGCACTTTTGTATACTCTTCTACAGCGTCACCGATTGATAGAAAGCGATGAATCGCTCCGATTCCACCAGCATCAGCCATCGCCAGTGCCATTGATCCATTCGTAACTGTATCCATATTTGCAGAAATCACTGGTACGTCAATGATGTTTTTGTGGTGCGCTGGATCTAATACACATGCGGTATTCACCTGAGACCGTGAGGTCACAGAGGAGTATTGGGGTACGATGTATACGTCTTTGTATTCTGTCATTTATCTAGTGTTTTCCAAAAGAATGCTGTGCGGCCTCTAAGGTGTTGTTCAGTTTCATCAACCGAACCAACGAACCATCCCTCATCCTTGTGCTGCACGTTCTCACTTAGAATACACTCTAAGCCCATAAGTTTGGACTCAATTACGACCCGTGGGCATGTGTCATGCCCTGCTGGCCTGAATACCAGGCCTTTAAACCCACTCAATTTCCGCAAGAAAGCAGCTGGAGGAAGTCCACCAACAACCTCATATTTCATGCCTTTTTCTTCACACCATTTCTTTGTTTCCTCTTCCGCCTTGATCCAAGAATATCCACCAAGAACTGCCCAGGTCTCTGTAGGACTTCGTGTCTCTCTGAGACCCGCTAACATGTCAAGCGTCTCACTTTTGAATGTGGAAGTCTGAACTATGAAATTTGTTGGCTTTGCTTGTGGGAATTTATCGATATACACCTGCATCTGTGCTTCGGACATAAAATAAACCTTTTGTGCTCGCTGGTACAGACCTCGAATAAAGATACCATTTTCCTGTGTGTGACAGTCACAATCTTTCCCTTCATTCAGTTTGTGCAGGTGCGTCGACCTATGCTTGCAGAATTTGTAGTCACATTCAATAATCGCAAAGTTGACCTTTGAGACAACCAGTTCAATTATGGCTGCCCTGGGCATCTGAGTAAAGTTCCCCAGAATCCAGTATTTGCCCTTGTTGGCCTCAACAAGTTCTGCGGTACATGAAGCGCTGTGAAGTTCGAAGACGGCGCCAGGGGCTTTTTGCAGAATAGCATCGAGGGTAAGTTCGGCTCCACCTGTGTAGTCCTTTGCAAACATGTCAGAGACGACAACGAATTCAATGTCATCTGGTATGTAAAAAACGGGTTGAATCATAGAGGTATTGTATACCCTACTCCATTTGGTGGTTAAACAAGAAAAGGGGCTTTCGCCCCTTATTCTATTAACTTGTCTAAGACTTACAGGTCGTCTACCATGTTCTTATTCTCTACACAGCCAAAGGCTTTGAAGAGCATTCTGAGGTCGGACTCACTATGGGATTCCGCATACTCAAACACTCCAGGAAGTCGCTCCTGGATTCCTACTTGGTCAGCAATCTGCTTTACCCTCGTCCCATCGTCCAGAGCTTGATGTTCATCCCAATGATCCTTAGGGCATACAACTAGGCTGTAGGTATCGTTAAGGTACCCAAAAGCAAAGTAACAGTCTGGCCATCGGACTGGAGGTAGAGACGGTTCAGAACTCTCTGTCTCAGCCTTTTTGGCCTTCTTGTTGAGACCCATAGCTTCGATAAGCTTGTCCGAATCATCATTAGCGCTTGCAGCACTCTCAGGCTTTGGTCGGCTATCTCGGGCTTCAAAAAGGTTGTAAAAGCCTCCATTGCTCAAGAAATGGCCTGCATAATCGTCGAACCCGTCAACAATGTCAATGACATGCTCTACTTCAGTGGCAGAGATGAACGTGTAAAGACTCTTTTCGATGCTACGAAGAAACAGAGGTCCCTTTGCGGTTACCGCACCAAGGTTCGTGGTTGCGTGAACCCAAATAACTTCACCCTCTTTCAACTTCTGGACACGGAGATAACTGAGCCTCATTCCCTTCGACAGAAATTTGGTGTCCATCTTTTCAGCAAATGCAGCCTTGAGTTCTTCTTCTGAAAGAATCTTTGGCTTCAATGGCTCTGACTCCTTTGCAGTCAAGGAAGGTACACCAAGGTCTCCAAACATATCACTTAAAGTATCTTCTTCTTCTAGAACATCCGATGCTTCTGTCTGGGTTGCAGGAGTGGCTGATGTAGCGTTGGGTGAAGTTGAATCTTCTTCCTCCTCTTCCTTCTCCTGTACTGAGATCTTCCATTCGATGTCATTCGTGATACCGAACGGTTTGTCGCCACGATAAAGAATTTCGGCGAGTCCAAGAGCAAGCGCAACAGACACATCCTGAAAAGTGATCTCCTCAATCTCCTCAGAACGCATGTTCCTACATTCCAGATAGTCCTCATCTGGGTGAACTTCTTCTACCGTATACATGTTGGAGGTGAAACCAGCATTAGGATGTCCAGTCTGTCGGAATGTTCCCAAGCCAATCACATCTTCCTTCTTAATTGAATCAAAGAGTTCAGCAGTTTCTTCTTCATCTAGGATCAATTGACCGTCTCTCAATTGATCCAGCTGGACAGGGTCATCATTATTGAGGAAGGTCATAAGTTTGCGTCCTGCATCCAGGACCTCGTGACTACCCCTGCAAGGGTAACGTACATCATTTGGATGTCGCTTCCGCTCTGTAACAATCACATGCTCTGTGACCTTCATAGTAGACTTTTCACTCATTTATTCACCTATACCTGTTGGAACTCACTAAGATCAAGTGTAAGTACACTTGAAGAATTGTTTCAGAGCTTCTTGTTGGGTCTCTCATGATTACCATTACAAATTCCCAACTTCTCAGAAGTCTCGCAGAGAGGTAATCACCTGTTTGTAGTATAATGGAAGGTACCTTAGGTTTAAACCAAATTACCTACAAAACCCTCTCAGACTCTCCCAATTGATAGTAATTGAGTGTTAAATTAGTCTTCTATATAGAGGATCTTCTAATTGACGAAGATTGATTTGATACATTCAGGTTTCTGAGATGGAATCGAAGATACTTGAATCTGTTGAATCGATGATCGATCAATGATGATCCGAGTTTACATTATGATCAGAAACTTGTGTAACTCAGAGTTATGTAAGTAATTGAAACTAGATCACTTTTCGGGTTTGACTAACTTAAAGCTTCTTAAGTCCGATTTGGAACTGGAGGAGATCATGAGGGAATTTTGATCACCTTCCTGATCAAGCTAGCAATAAGAAAGTTTCAGACTTACTTGGTCCCGATAATGGTAACCTGAGTAGCACCAGATGGCGGACTACCTTCACTAAACACGTAGACACCTCCAGAGACTCCACGGAACACCAACACAGTTGGGGAACCACCTTCTATCACCTGGATTATGTTTGAACTCGTTAGTTGAATGAAATTAGTTCCATTATAACCAGTTCGACCTCGTAATGAGTCATAACCTATTATTTGGGATGAAGTAATAGTCCCACTATGGGGAATGCTTGCTGCGTAGTTTGGCATTTGAACCTTATACTAGAGGGTTTGTACCATCCCAGGGAAAAGCAAAATCACCAAGTCGAATGAAATCTTTAGACGATGATGTAGCGATAGAATAGGTGGAACCATTAGAGCGAACTGGTCCAGCTGGTGATTTTAACAATGAACTTGCGCCCTTGTATCCGCCAGGGCCACTAGGGTTCGCAGTAGCAGGCCTGAACCAGAATACTGGGAGAAGATCGTCGTTTCCAGTTATATGGTTTGTTCTTCCTTTATCATCTGCAAATTCCTGTTGCGAAGCTAAAAAGAATCCATACGCCATTGCTGCGACTCCTCCATAAACTTCACTTGGTGTATTTTTTGCGAACCAAGCTGCTGGAGTTAAAATAATTGAGGAAGTGATGGCGTGGGTGACCGTGTTCGACGCAGTTAATCCATCTAATACACTACTTCCATCAGCACAATAATTTACATAGGGGTCAACATCTCCTGGATCAAAAGTGCCGCTAACCATTCCATCAGATATCCAACACACATCAATGTTGGCGCCGCCTGGTTCAACTTGTACAAAATACCACGAGTAAGGGGGATCTTGGTCAGCCGCAACGTGGAGCGTATATGATCCATCAGTGTCAAAATAGAAAGTTTCAAAAGAAAAGTTTGGAAGTTCTGTCCCGATAAGTCTGACTTGATCCAAAGCATCTGGTAACGTAGTTGCATTAGCACTTCCTGTAAAACTTGCGCTGTAGGAATATTTGGCACGCCAACTCAATGAGTTGGTGCCTCTCTGAAAAGCATATTCACGGCGGACGCCTCCGTGCGAACCTGTTGCACCCAAAGGCTGTTTAACAACAAACCAAGCATTACTATTTGCCAGATCGGACGAAGCCGTAAGGACATCACCCGAAGAGAAAGTTGTCGCATCTGATGAAGAGACAACAACCCAACCTGCTTGAACAAGTGTATCCTTCAGAATCCAGACAGCGTCATTACCTGTCGCTGGTGACAGAGAGGCAGAGAAGAAATAGTTGGTCATGCAACTAAATATGTTGAACTAAAATTAACAACCTGCATGTTTGAATTGTTCCTGCTTGGTCAGCAAATTCCTTCTGATAGTTGAATGAGACTGGCCAATTCTGGGTATAGAGTTAAAATAACAAAGGTAACATTTGCCTAGTCCCACACCCATTTAAACTGCTTCCAAAAACTATCGTTGTAGTTATGTGTACCGCTTGCTGCCTTAGAGTTCATGGCTCTATTTCGGTCTAGGAAGTCGGTAAGGCTACCATCTGTCATAATGGGTGGAGCAGCATGTTGGTTTGCTGAATCTGGGGCATCTACCGCATTGAACACTTGAGTGTTTACAGACATGCCAGCGATCATTGCTTTAGCGATTTCGTCAGAGCTGTAGGCTGAGGCCCCGCCTGCTTCGAACAGAGAATTACCAATGGCGAGTGACATAACAAGGTCATCATTGTAGCCCTTCTGAGCCGATAATTTGTTATTCTTCTTCCAGACGAATGTTTGAAGTTCTGCATGGAACCTCTCTGAGTAGATGCTGAGCCGCTTGTTCCTAAGGACATCTTCTAATCGAGCTAGAATCTCTTGTTTGCTTTTTTCAGTGGTCTCAAAACCAGGGATCTCATTAGCCAACTCTATGGTTGAGTAAGCCATGTAGATGTTTTTTTGAAGCTTTGGGTAAAAAAGGTTAGGATAATTCATCTCTTTTAACTTCAAGCATGCAGGAAGTCCTACTGAGTTGCGCTCTGGGCAAACCATTGCCATATTGTATCTCAAGCCGGCCGTGACCAACATTTCACCAAACTTATCGGGAGGCATTTTACCTTTGTACTCGGCTACAACCTCATCGGCCACTGTGTCAATTACGTGGAAAGCAGAGAAGTCGGCACCGTCTCCTCGGGCTACGTCTGCGGAAATGACGTATTTGTGTTCGGGTTTAGGATGCTCCCAGATCCACATATCTTTTCGTATTGTCCAGTCAGGCCCCCAAAAGGCTATTGGCTTCTTGATAACCTGATGAATCATGTCCATCACGTCAACATTCAGGAATGTGTCACCAGATGCAGCAAACGAACACAAAAGCTCTTGTGCAACTCCTCGTTCACCCTTAGCTTCGATTAACTGACGTCGTTCCTTTTCGTACCATTCCTGATCACGTTCTGGGTGAACTGTCCATGGAAGTTCGATTGGCACAAAGTCATTTCCGCCTTCTTGTGCGGATTTCCACATTTTATGGAAAAAGGAACCAACACCTGAAGGTGTAGAGATTAGGATGGCAGAACCACCAGTGGACAAAGTAGGCCAAAGGGCAAGCCACAGGTCTTCAATTCCTTCAACGTGAGCGGCCTCATCGACTACCAAAAGAGAAAGTGCTGCACCACGGAAAGCATCCTGAGAGGTTGCAGAAGCCTCGATACGGGATCCATTGGAGAACTCAAGGTGTGACTTGGAATCTCCAGTAACTGCTGGCATGACAAGCCAATCGGGCAAGGACATATACATGTCTCTTACTTTTCGAATGAAGAGCTGTGCGGTTTTTAGCTTAGTAGCGATGACACCGAGGAACTTTTGCTTACGGAATATACCCATCCACAGGCAGTACGCAGCAGAGACTGTAGAAAGACCCAACTGACGTGACTTGTTGACGATGGCGAATCTGTTTTGCTGAAAAATCTCCAAACACTCGTCCTGGAACGGGAAGGTGTCAAACTTAATCACCCCCTTCATTGGATGGGAGATTTTTACGTAGTTGTTGATAAAGTAGCGAGCGTCGGTGCCGCATTTAAGCACCTCTTCCATTTGTATTTTTTTGGGAGGTGCTTTGCTTTTCCTGGATTTTTTTATGCGGGCCATTTTAACTTACTTCACACGGACAAGCGCATTAACCCTATAAAATGCTCTACTGAGAGCTGAATATTGTGAAATGTGAATGAACTCGGTTGACTCCTCAAACGTGCCGTCATCCATTTCAAGTTTCAGTTTCTCATCAAAACGAGCTTCATAGTCCGCAGAAGCACGTTCAATAGCTCCTCTGATCATGGCTAGAGCTTCATTACGATGAACTCTCTGAAGTTCACGCATCATTTGGTCAGAACGATAGGTGACTGTCATGATGCATCGAGCCCTGATTAGCCCACTGTCGATTGGGTCAAGTCGGACATTCATACCAGCGACATGTTGGTGACCAGGGCCATCAGAACCAAACGAACCGTTTAGTACCTGTGAAATTCGGAGGAGTTTATTGTAATCAGTTTCCATAGCGCCTTTTCCTAAAAACTACAGTTAAGTAGCAAGCCTGCACCAAAATCACTTATTTGAAGGTTAGGCTTGGCCTCTCAAGCAAGGAACGAAGTGCTATATATTGAGCCCATTCTTCCGAGGATTTATTGGGACCTTCAGGCCAGGAAACTCCTGGTGAGCCTGTCCATCTTTCTTTACATTTATGGCAAACACCATTTGTTCTATATGCTAGGCCATCGTCTGAAGTTCGCATAGGGTGTTCACAACAGGAGCAAAAGAGTGGTATAATCCCGCTAAGATCCTTAGGAGCTACCACAACAATTTGACCGTCCGCTACCAACTTCATTTTGCGGCTTGAGCCGCTTTCTATCCAATCATTCATATTGTTGATTCTAAGGGTGATATTTACGGTTGTCCATGAATAATCCAAAACTTACAATATTGATTGAGCGAATTGTTGACGAAGTCCTCAAAGAGGACCGAGCTGACATTTCTGCTGACTATGTTGCTTCTATAAAAAGCAAAGACCCAGAGCTGTATAATGACCTTATGCAGCATGCTGAGTTTGTCATCCAAGCTACGAAAAACAAGTATAAACCATCTGATAAACTTGTTACCATACATCGTCTGTTGAATTCGGATCCAAACCTTGACCCGAGATCTTCAGGAGATACACATGGTGTCCGCCTTTTTATCGACTACCTCGCACGTGAGGAAGGTAAGGATTCAGAGGACTCCAGAGAGTTTGCTGGCAAAGCTAAGCGATGGTATCAATCTACGATTGATGCTTTGCTCAAAAAAGTCTTCCAGGAATCAACTACTGAAAAGAAGCGTAAAGTGCTAAGTGAAGCAGTTAGAAAGCCTTTCAACATGGACCTGCCTAGGGATCTACTAACCTTGGCAGATATCTTCACCCTAAACAGCTTTCAGCTAGTTGTTGTGGGTGGAGCGGTTCGTGATGCTCTATTGGGTAAGGAACCAAAGGACTACGACGTTGCAACAAACGCACAGCCCGACGAGGTGTTGTCTATGTTGGCAGGGCACCCACAGTTCAAGACACTGGAAATCGGCAAATCCTTTGGTGTTATTAACGTAATCACTCCCGAAGGGAATGAATACGAAGTAGCTACCTATCGAAATGATATTGGAAGTGGACGTCGGCCTGATGCAGTTGAATTTACTACAATTGAGAACGACGTAAAGAGACGAGACCTTACAATCAATGCACTCTTCTTTGACATTGCTGAGCAAGAGATCATCGATTATGTCGGCGGCATCAAAGATTTGGAGGCTGGGCGCATCCGAGCGGTTGGCGACGCCAAAGAAAGATTTGATGAGGACCCGCTTCGTATCCTACGTGCAATTAGGTTCTCAGCACGAATGGGTGCAGGGCTTGATGACAATACTGAAGAAGCTATCCGCAACGACAACACACTAAGAGGTGTCTCACCTGAGAGGGTTCGTGACGAGTTCCTCAAGTCAATCAAGACTGCCAGGTCAGTTCCAGCCCTGATGAGGCTTTACGACAGTTTTGATCTCTGGGGACAAATCCTTCCAGGATTGAAAATCAACACGTGGTATCAAGAGACAAAAAACATTCCAGTGCTGCTTTCTTTACTTCTCCGTGAGAATCCTCCCAAGAGCCTGGGCAAAAAGATGAACAAGTTGAAATACAGTGTCGTTGAAACTCGTCAAATTATGTTTTTAACGATGTTCCAGGGTTTGACACCAGAAAACGCATATCAAATGAAGAAGCTGTGGAAATCAACCAGATTGACAGACCAGGATCTCGAAGAGTTCGCTAGGCTGAGTAACCACCCTAAAATGCAGCTTGTAAAGGCATTCAACCAGTACACACCTACGGTGGACGGGCAAGAACTGTTGGCACAGGGCTTCAAGGGTCGTGAGCTTGGACAGGAAATTGAACGCAGAGAGATGGATCTGTTCAAAAGGCTTATCTAATGTTTGAAAACAACGAAACGGATGAGTCAGGTATAGGCGAAAAAATCGGTGCTAGAAAGAAGCTGATGTATTCAGCGAGGATTGCTCACCGTGAAGGCTTCGACCCAACGACTTGGAGGAATCATCCAGAAATTCAAAAAGTTTGTTCACGACATGGCCTCGACCCTGATATACTAAATCACATAGTCGCCTGGGTTTGGACTTTTGGACGACGGTAACCTAGTTAGAAAACTCGGAGGGTAATGCGGCATGGGTGCTGTCACTGCCTCGAAAGCAGAGGGCTCGTCAGAGATGGCGAGTGGGGTTCAACTCCTCTGCCCTCCTTTTGGCAACAGAAACAAGATGGTTTCTAGGTCAATCAAACAACAACTTTGGCAGCAACAACTGCCTTTTGCTCGAAACGTACTATGACACAACTACAATCATTTCTTAAACATATCAATTCAGTACGCCACAACAGCGGCGTATCCGACATATGCAATTTGATTGGAGAATGCAACGATGAGAGACGATTTCAAAAAAGTCCTGTGCGAGGAGCCACGTCGGCTCCGTAGGGGAGCCAAGGCACTCAACAAGCTGCCTGGCTACAAAAAGAAGGCCCAGAAAAACCGACGTGGGGACTACGGCGAGTGGAATTTCCCTAAAAAAGAATCAATGCGAGCCCGTGGTGGTTGGCATCGTGGCACCAAAGTTTTTGGTGAACACTTGGGTCCGCTCGTCCGCTTCCTTAGAAGCTCGGTGGGTCGTAAATGGGACGATGTTTATTCAGAGATTGCCAAAGTTTGCCCTAATAATAGTGCGGTGAGTGGTCATATTTACGAACACCTCTGGGGATATGTTGAAACTAAACCCGCCTTCGAGGACGGCAGGCCTTATGATTCTGCTTACGGATACAGCGGTATCCGCCATTATATTGTAGACCGTGGTCAAGATAATACCTTTTACGTTGACAAGGAAGGTCTCCTTTGCCGAGCACCGCTTTTGAAGCGTGTAAAGAACAAGGTACAGAACACAATACACAAGGCCAGTGGTAAGATTTATATCAAAGTAGAAGGCGTTTGGCACGAGGGGCTTTTTCGTCGCATTCCTAAAAAACAACCCAGGACTGTTGAATTTGAAGGGTACAATTACTATACATATAAGTTTGAGGTCATTGACCGACCTGATTTCGACGATATTTTTGTCGGAATGGGCAGTTGGTGTTGGGGTCGCCTGGCCGAAAGAACCGAGAGAAAAATGCGCCTATGCTACAAAGTATACGGCAAAAAGGTCCACTGCTACGACAAGGTAAAGCTGAGCCCTAAAGAACTCAAAAAACTCGGGCTTGTGAACAAAGAAGCTACTAAGACCTGATTTAGTATACGTGTTTAAATTGTCATTGAAGTGTGCTCTAGTTTAGAGAAGGTGTTGTGTGAACCATAAAAACAAGCTAGTTTCCTTTACTTTGGTATTGGGGTTGATGATGAGCGGGTGCATTTCTAGTGCAGACACAGCTCGTACTACTGTAGAGCCGCAGACATCGGAAATGGCTGAACGGGTGTATGCGACCGAGGAATCGGAGTCGGCTGCTGAACGAAGTACTCCAGAGGAACCCTCACGAGAGACAACGACATCGGCCCGCAGAGAACCCTTGATTATTAGTGTTGTTACTGCTGGAGTTGTTATGTTCTTAACAGGGGCCATCATTACCGCAGGAGCCAATTAAAAAACATTTAGGGAATACATAGTAGTATACTTGACTAATGACTGTATCTAGGAAAAATAAGTGTCAGACATGCGAAACTGTTCTCGTCCTGGACGAAAAGTATGATGCATATATGTGTTTGACTTGTAATGAGTGGGCCGAAGGTGCCTGCCCAGATGAAGCTTGTGAGTTCTGTTCAGATAGGCCAAAAGCTCCACAAAAGATAGTAAGAGAGAGAAAAAAATGTCACTAATATTTGAAATCCATTCTGCTGAAGGCAGCGATTTAAATAAGCTTGCACAAATCAGCTTGTTGGATTGGCTTTGACCTTTCTCTTCCATCAATAGTTACAAGCCTTGCAAGTCATGCGCTGGGCTTGTTTGATGCCAGTGCGCCCACAATAAATTCCATTGCGGAAAGTTTCTTCACTGAAACATTTCGAACACGGAATTTGTTTTTGCCTGGTTGTAAGTTCCATTTCAATCTCCCTTAGCTGGATAGTTTGTGGTCATAGCAAACATAGATTATCTACAACAAAATAAACAGGAGAATGAAATGAAAGAGAAATTGATAGTAGAGCTTCGAGCAGCCGAGGGTGGTAATGACTCGAAGGATTTGATTAGGGTTCAGTTTGGTATTTATTTGAAGGCGTGCAAATATCAAAAATTTGAGGCAGAGATTATCAGGACTGATGACGCCATCATTATCTTTTCGGTGAGAGGTAAGGGGGCCTGGGGCTTTTTTAAGGGAGAGGCTGGCGGTTTGCGCTGGCAACGAGTTCCTCCAAGTGAAAAACGGGATCGTGTACAGACAAGTACCATTACGGTAGCTGTGCTCCCTGAGCCAAAGCGCCATGAGATTCACATTGACCCAAAGGACTTGAATGAAAAATTCACCTTTGGTTCTGGCGCAGGCGGACAACACCGTAATAAAAATGCGACTGCGGTGCAACTTACTCATATTCCTTCAGGGCTCTCTGTCCGTGCCGAAAGCGAAAAGAGCCAAAAGCAGAACAGGGAGAATGCTCTTGCTTTACTAAGAGCCAAGCTCCTAGAGCGGAAGAAAAACAAAGCAAATGAAGCTCGGTTCAGGATGAGACAGGAACAAGTGGGGTCTGGTATGCGAGGTGACAAAGTTCGTACTATTAGAGTTCGGCACAATCAAGTTATAGACCATGAATCGGGCAAGCAGATCACGTATAAGGATTACTCACGTGGTAAGCTCTGGGGTTTAAAATAATTCTATAGTGTGAGACACTACAATCATGAGGGAAGATGCCATATCGTAAACCAGCAGTACAAACGAGAGATGCTGTGAAGATAACTTACGAACTAACAAATAATGAGGCTAAAAAAGCTATCATGAATTTTTTGATTGAAAATGGTAAGATACCTGGCGAGGTTGCTGGTAAAAATGTTTATATCGCAACTAGCAGCCATTTGACAAAAGGCGGTGGGACATACAACACTTGCAAGGTTGTAATTGAACAAGAAACTTTTTAGGTTTTAAAGGATATTTATCTATTTGGTGGAAGATGAATCAGGATGATGTTTTTGGGTATCCGTCGATACCAACCAGTTGCCAGCTGAATAGCATAGTCAATCGTCGGGTTCGTGTGATGATATCCAAACCATTAGCCTATTCAAGCAAGTTTGTTTTGCAATTCTCGGGAGAGGCAGGGGTGATTATTGCTCACACACCCTGTATGCCTGGCATAACTGAACTACTAGCCACTTGGTATTTTACACCTGATAGTGGTATTGGCCTAGTGATACCGATAGATCCGATGGACGTAGTTTTCATCTGATGGATAACAATAATGATGAAGTTCCTAAAGCCTGAGATGATGTACAAAGTGGGTATTGTGGGTGCCTGTGCCGACGCTATTTTTGCCTTAGGAACATGGGTCATCGGCCTCCCTCCTGCCTTTTCAGAAATTTTCATTGTCGCTGGTTTGTGCTTCCTTTTCAGCGCAGTGGCAAACTGGTCGATAGTGAAAATCCAAAATAAGAAATAGGTAACATACTGATTATATGAAGTTGCGAACCTATAAGGTACACATGCGCAAAGCTTGCTTGTTCTATACAAATAAGCTCTACGAAAAACATTTGGGACGACCACTTACACCAGCAGTTTGTGAGTTAATTCTACAAGACCTGACCGCTCTTCAAAACCAAATGAAGCAAAAGGAAAGTAACACAGTTTGGCAGGTTCCTGTTGGCCTGATGTTTGATTTTGAACAAAGCCAATTTGAAGTTGTGGTTTCTGATGAAGAAAATGTTCTTTATCTTGATTTCGACCAGCCATAAGAACAGGGTATAAAATTGATTTCAGGTGCGTTAGGTTAAATTGACGCATTCTGGAGAACAAATGAATAAAAATAAGACAATTACAACAGTGACCATCTTCCTATTCCTAGGCGTGGTCCTTTTGTTTATTGGTGCCCTACTTCCCCATGTAGAGGCACAACAATTCTATGACCCAACTTACACCCCTGATATAAATGCACAAGGTTCACCAAGATCTGCATTGGACAATCAGAGAGTGCTCTTGATTGGAGACTCTCACGTAGCAGGGCCACCAGGCGTAGCGCTCGGCAATCACCTTACAGCCGCTGGTGCGACATATTATGCTCGTGCAGGCCAGGTTGGTTGGGGTGTTACGAACTGGTATTTGCATCGACGTGAAGCGAACAACCTAATTCAGCGGCACCACCCTACACTTCTTATCCTTATACTTGGAGGCAATGATTGGAGCCGTGTTGGTAATGAAGATTATCGCAACACAGTACACGATTTCTGGAGGGAGGTTCACAATAGTACCCACAGGAGTGCACCTGAAGACTCAATGGTTTCCACTTGCTGGATTGAACCCCCTAACATTCTAGGTCGTCGAGCCGCCGAACTTCAGCCACGCAGAGATGAGGTTGCAGAAGTAATTCGCTCTGTAGTTTTCTTTAATCACTTCGTCAGGTCAAGCGACCTAACAAATACTAGAACGGGTCGAGCCCGAGATGGGATACACTTTACGCCGAGCGGCGCAAACGACTGGATACGACAGACTATTCCCCGCCTTGAGGCATGTGTCGAAAGACAACACCCAAACATTAGGCAGTTAAGTGAATAGGTTTTTGGTTGTATGCGTTCTACTAATAATGACGTCTATTCCGTTGGTTTCACAGGCTCAGACCTCTGAAGAAGTAGGGCAGGAAGTAATTGAGCCTAACCTAGCTCCATTCCCAGGTGAGTCTCAAGGCGATCGAGCCCTGATGACCCACGTTATCTTGAATAGGCTGACAATCTGGGTCCGACCCAGGGATGGCAGTAGAGTCTATATACCTGGGTGTCGCTCTTTGCGATTTGGTTGTGAGGTACAGGTTGCAGAATTTGTGAAGTATATTTGGGATGAGTCTGAAAGACAAAACTTCAACCCCTGGTTGGTAGCTGGCATAGCCTGGCATGAATCAAGGTTTAACCCATTCGCCCAGTCTTCTCAGCACGCTTACGGGATACTGCAAATACTTCAAAGGTCTGCCTGGTCGGAGGGCCTACCCTTTGTTAGACAAAGGTGGTTCAGGGAGAACACATGTAGAAGAGAGCTTGGCTCATGCCAGCAACCCGTAGTTGAAAGATCTATATACTGGCTTCGACGTTCTATTGCACAGTGCGGCTCTATTCAAAGAGGTCTAAGGATGTATAACTCTGGCCAGTGTACTGGCACATTGAGGTATGCAAGAATTGTGTACAGGTACAGGGACCTTATAGTAGCTGAGGCAGAGTCCATCAGACAAAACGGCTACATCGATCCCGTGCACCCGAATGAGGGCCCTGTTTATTTCGCTGATGATGATTGTGCTGAACCCACTTTGGAGGAATACCTTTGTGAAAGGGGTCAGGCTCCTTGCGATACAGAAGGTGTCCGTAGCAACTGCGTTGGTGAATAGCATGAAATACATTTCCATCATCCTTACGGTTTTCTTGACTTTTACATCTAGTGCCTTTGCACAGGTTGTTGATGGAGATGACCCATATGGCTGGAACGAACGCTACAAGGCTAAACAGGTGGTTTTGAACAATCTGTCATATGGCAACGGCAGGTATGCGAGGGCATGTCGTGAGGATATAACCCCAATGGGCTGTGAGAGAAGAGTCAGTTCACTCGTCGACTCCATCTTTACCTCTTCCTTGAGGCACGAGGTGGATCCCTGGGTAATGATAGCACTTGCTTTTGAGACAACCCATTTCAACCCATTCTACATAGGGAACGATGGATTCACAGGTATTATGGGCGTTCCACTTGAGCATACTTTCCGTAGACATGAGCCATTTTTCACCAATGCTGCCTACCGTGAAAGTTGTAGGGCAGAATTAGATGCTTGTCAAGTCGAGTCCATTGAACACAGTATTGCTCGTGTAGCAGAAACCATGAGAGTTCATGAGATATCACCTTCATTAGCGTTGCAGAGGTATTCTGGGATGGAACTCCAAAGCTCAAGAGCTGTCTTCTCCAGGCATGTCTTGAGGAGGGCTCGTAGTTTTCGTTCTGAGGCTCTGGATATCGACGATTTTGATATTTGCCAAGCTCATCCAATGATTTGTGACTAATAAACCAGTTCTGGGTTACTGTCTGTCGTTTCCTTTTTTGCCTGATACTTATGGCCAGAGGTAGAACATGGGTTGGATCAAAAATTCTAAAGGAGAGCCAAGTGCATCACTAACAATGTCACTTGTTGCTTTCATCGCAGTAACCACCTGGCTTATAACTTGGTTGGTAGCTACACCTTTTGGTGCCCCTGTACCCACATTTGAGGCAGCCACCGCCATGGCGTACCTTTCCCCGATACTGGCACTCTACTTTGGTAGGCGTTGGACATCCGATAACGGGGAAGTGACAGCCGAAGGTGTTGGCGAGCAGCACATAAACAGCAATTCGAGCGTCGACGAGACGAAAAGCTAGCAAAAACGACGATTTCTGAAATAGGGTTCACATACTACCCAACATCTGGTATAATGAAGACCAGGCCTAAGGGAATAAGGATTAATAAATATGAGCAATAAGAAGATTGTCAAAAAGGGTGTCACTCAACTACAGGATCGTATTCGCACGATTGTAAAGGAAGAGGTTCGTTCAGCTCTCCGTGAAGAGAATGTCAGTGTTTGGTTCACGAAGTTGGGTGGCAAGCAATCGGCCTTTGCAGGTTGGCTGATGCGACAGTACTTCAACCCTGATAAGCACTCAGGCAAGGTTTGGTATGATGACTCCGTGACGAAGGACAATGTCCTCGAATACGTAACCAAGATGGCAGCGAGCGGAGTTTTCCCACAGACCCCAAAGTCTCTCTATAGCCTGTTTAAGCTCAAGGGACAGCTTCAGACGTCTATGGGACAGCTGGACAAGTCTGGCGAGCTGGATGCAATGTCTGATTACCTTGACGATGAAGAGGATGAGGATGAAAAGGCTACCTACCAGACTGGCGAGGTATCTCTCAAGGACATCGGTAAGGAACTTGGAGGAATCACACCCACCATGGTCAACAAGCTTGCTGCGAGCGGGATGGACAAGTTTCGCTCGTTGACTCAAGGACAAGCACTTGACAATGTTGACGGTGCCGCTCTGGAAGAGTTTTTGAAGAAGATTCAAGATGCCCGAGCAGACGCAGCAGACGAGTTTGTTCAGAGGCTTGCAGATGCAACAACCATTGGTGAATTCATCAAGAGCCTCCAGAAGGGCCAAATTCTTTCGCCCACTGATCTCAAGCTGGTCACCAAGAATGAGCTGGAAGGCCTCCGTATGCTCCAGAAGCGTGACCCAGAAGTGGCCAAGCAGATGCTCATGCAGGACATTCAGGACGACAACAACCTTTTTAAGTCATACCAGGCTATGGTTTCCAAGAAGGTCTTCCCAGGGAAGAAGCGTGGTCGTCCGAAAAAGATCAAGAACTAGTATGACAAGTGGTATATCCAATTTATTGGAGCAGCAAGGGTGGCTATGTAATGCCACCCTTCAACGCTTTAAGACGTTTATTTTCCCACCAGAAATCCAAATTTCGGTTTTTGCTTCACAGCTTTTAAAGCTTGATTTTTCTAGGCAAATCCATATGCAGGTGACACCAAAGCAGATTGATCACGCTGTTGAGGTTTATTTGAGCTACGAAGCCTATCAAAAGGAAGCGGCTGAAGAATTGCTTCTTGCAATTGAAAATGCATACAACGAAGTCAAGAACCCTGATAGCTAAGTGTATGACAGAAAATAAACATGAACGAGATGGTGAGTCATTCATCGTTAGTGATGGGGTAAATTTAGATGAACTTGACTTGGAAAACATGGTCAGGAATGAAGTCACTGTACCTGAGATTCTCCAAACGCAATATGCCAGAGCGCCCTCCATTGAGTCCATCCCAGGGATGATCCCTAAGATCCACCAAACTCAGGAGCGGATTTGGTTGGAAATCACTTTGGACATTGATGGAACTGTAAACACTTTTCCAGGGTATGTCGAAAAACAGAAGACTACGCCTTATGTTAAATCATGGCAGCTGAGGATGGATCGAGAAAGTGCAGCGCACCTAATGATGGTAATAGCGGACTCCAACCAACATTCGGACCGAAGTGCGCTTTGCGTACAACTTAAATGGTGTTATGGTGAAAGTGAAAGGGTCATGAAGTTAGACCCACCTTCAGATATTCAGATGTTCGATGCCGAGGATATTTCTGACTCCGATTTATTTGTGAAAGTGAACTTTGAAATCTCTAAATCTTGAAATGCATGAATGAGACATAATTACGGAGGAAGGAATCGGCCATGACCAAGAAGAACAAGCCAAATAAAAACCTCCGTAAGGAATTCGAGCTACATAAGGAGCGTCGTTCACGTCACTTAAAGAACCTCATAGAAGAGTCTATTATCAACGTTCTGGCCGAACAGGATGCAGCAGCAGCCCAGCAAGCTGCAATGACGGCCGAAACCCCACCCCCAGTAGCTACCCCTGAGAACCAAGCTCAAGGTGCTCAAGACAACATGGTCAAAGAGCAATACACGGTGGATGGCATGATTGACGAGTTAAATGCTATTCGAGGAGGCAGGTCCTTTTCCGATCCTGAGGTCTACGGCAAACTTGTGACCTTCTTCAAAACCCTAGGTGAAGAGCAAAAAAACACTTTAGATACTTTGCTAACGCAGATCGCTGAGCTTATCACAGGAGTTGATGATGCACCAGCACCGCAACAAGACCAGAGCGCAGGTGCTCAACCGCCAAATCCTGGAGGTGCTCCGCAACAGAACGCACCAATGCCTGGGGCACAACAAGCAGCAGGCGCCGCCGGCGTCGGAGTAGCCTAGTAATGGATAAGTTGAGGGCATGGCTGACTAACCCTAAAGTGTTGTTGGTCATAGCCGTTCTTCTTGTTATTTTGAACTTTATTGACGGTGGCTTTTCTTTCTGGGCAATCTATGTTGCTCAGATTGCTTACGAGGCAAACCCTATCATGGCAGCTCTTATGGCTGTTTCGCCGTATGTCTTTCTCGTCTTCAAGGTAATAGTCCCGACAATTGCGTCATATGTTCTCTACAAGTATCGGGAACAACCAATTAGAGGTGTAAAAGTTGCCACCTGGATTCTCTGGGCTAGTTTTTTTCTGTATGTAGGATTGATGGTTCATTTCGGGTTTCTTTTACAGACAGCTATGAATGCTGGCTTTCTATAGAATTTTTCTATTTGGGTTCACACTTCCTACCTAAGGTAGTACAGTATTGTTGTCTTCGATGACGAGGACGACGAAACATTCTAAAGAATGACCGATTTACGAAGAAAAGTTGAACTGCGACGATTCCGCTTGAGACGGAATGAAGATGAGTCTGGTGTTTCTGGCACTGGCTACGTAGCTGAAGGTGTCAAGTTTACAGATGGGCAGTGCGTCATAAAGTGGTCCACAGATACCAGCAGTATTGGCATTTATCATTCCTGGGTAGAAATGATGGCGATTCATGGGCACGGCGGTAAAACCGAGATTGAATGGGTTGATGCAGAATCCCTCGGTGGCAGTGGAGCAGCGGAAAATCCCTCTAAACCTACTAAAAAGAAAAAGTAGAAAACTGGTTCACAAACACACACCGAAGTAGTACAATGATTCTTAGGTTGACAAGCAAGACAAAACGTCAAACAAACGACCGAGAGAAAAATCACACACAAAGTAGATAAATCGGTTTACAATCCTACTTAGAAGTAGTACAATGATTCTTACGCTCAACGAAGCAACTTCCTGAGCGCTGCATAGCAGCCACGCTGCAACACTTGACTCTGTCCTACTAATCAGTATGATGGTCACCCTAACCAGGTGAATTTGTGGGTTCAAATCCCCGTAGAGTCACTACAAATCTTCGGATTTGGATTTCTTCTATACTGCTCCACGAGAGTATAGATTCATTAGTTCGTTGAAAACTGAATACGTCTTACAGTTCATCTGCACTGTTACCAGAAAGCAGATGATGTAAAGACGAGCTACGTTAGTAACCATGGTTTATTCTGTGGAGGAAGCGTAGCCGTCTAAACTTGCAGCATTGGTGTAGTGGAAACATCTTTGGCTTCCAACCAAAGGTCACGAGTTCGAACCTCGTATGCTGCTTTTTTCTCAGGCCCTCCCGAGGTAACTTTCGGGTCCTGCGTGAACAAGAGATTGGTTGTCTTTTCTGGGAAAATGGGATGTTAGCATCAAGGAGATGCAACGGGTTCCTCGACCCTATCGAGGCAGGTTCAATTCCTGTGCATCCCACTTACAAATGACTAACTTGGAAGGTGGATGAAGTTCACTGCTAGTTTCAGCACTGTGGGGTGAGGACAGTGAGTCGCAACTCTCCCCAATTTGGGTTCTTAGTGTAACTGGATTAGCACTCCAGATTTGTTAATCAACAGTCTGGGTTCAAATCCCAGGGAACCCACTGGAGCGAAAGCCCGTGCACGAAGGCTTGACAGTCGGAGAGACGACATTTCTAGGTCACTGGTGTAATGTAGCATGACGATCTCCAAAATCGTTCGGTCTGAGTTCAAGTCTTAGGTGGCCTGTAAATCCTAGAACTGAAGGTTCCTGCCCTGGGCAGCGAAAGCTGGTTGGTAGCCTTCAAAATGTCTTCGACGCCGACAGGAACGGCAGCTCGCCTTCTAAGCGAGTTTTTGAGGGTTCGAGTCCTTCCGAAGACGCTGAGAGTGTAAGACTGCCGATTATGGCAGCCCCTGCACTCGATTAGGGGCATTGGTCCAGTGGTTGAGGACGCTAGGCTGTCTACTTAGAAGCACGGGTTCGATTCCCGTATGCCCCGCTAGTTTCCGTTCAGGAAACAATAAATGAGCCGTGTAGCCTGAGGGCCTAGGAGAGTCGCTATCTCTTAGAAGTTCGAACCCCATAGGGCAGCGGCATATAGGATCGTAGCATAACTGGTAGTGCGCCTCCCTGTCACGGAGCGAGTGTGCGAGTTCAAATCTCGTCGGTCCTGTCAAGTTCTATTTCTAGAAATATGTGTATAACCTCGATAAGTGAGGGAACTGTTTTTTCTATCCTCCTACTTAGAAGAGTAACGGCAAATGTTTCTACCGAAAAAGTTGTTTTGCCGTGCTATTTACTGTCAAGGGTAAAAGGTTATGACAAGAATCACACTTAGAACATTGAGAGCCATGATCCGTGAAGCGGTTCGTGAAGAAATGAAGAACGGCCTAAACGAGGCAGGCTTCATGGGCGCCGGCGGTAAAATGCAAGGCGCTCAACGGGGTGGAGTAGGTAGTCGTCAGGCACTTTCCAAAACTGGTGGAATGACAGGTTATTCCTCCATGAATTTGGATGAGTTGGTTGCAGCGATGAAATCAGCCTCCGAGGCAGATAAACCACACATCAAAAAGGCTATCACAGCTCAGCTCAAGGCAGCTGGCTGGTGAGCAAATAGCTGGTATTACCAGCTTTTAGAGAAAAAAACTCTAAATAGGTTCAAAAGACCTGATTATAGTGTTATACTCTTAGGTAGGAAGTCAAACAGACCTTTTACCTAAGAGTACGACATGGAATACCAGAACTTTTCGATCAATACTGCTGAAGATCTTGTCAAGGGATTTGCCATTGGCATCCGAGACAAGGTCATTGACCTCACTGAGGTTCGAGATATCGTATTGGCGAGTACGGATGATGAGCGACTTACCCAAGTTGTTCTTGAGAAGGTCCAGCTGGAGTTGGAGTGCATGGAGCACTTTGCTCTCAGGGTAGCTGCTACGGCAGCCTGAAAAAAAGCTGTTCACAATCATTTATGTCTGTCCTAAACTACTTAGGTAGACAACATGGGGCCTTAGTGCTAACGGGAACACACCTGCTTTGCACGCAGGAATTAAGGGTTCGATTCCCTTAGGCTCCATTATGAACTGCATAACCAACTGTAGTCAAGGAACGTCACTGTAGATTCAAGACGTGACTGCTCGGAGAGTCGAGCAAAACTTCGGTGGTGTCAGGCTTCAAGATACTCCACCTAAAACAGACTGGTAGTGAAGTAGGTACGTTCCACCACAAGGGGCAGACAAGTGGTAGGAAATGAAGACCTGCCCGTTCTCGGTCGTTGGTGTCAGCGGCAGCACACTGGGCTCTTAACCCACGAAGCAGAGGTTCGAATCCTCTACGACCGACTAAACTTGGGACGTTAGCATCAAGGCGATGCACTGGCCTTTTAAGCCATCTGAGCTGGGTTCGATTCCCAGGCGCCCCACTATGAAAAAGTGTTCTTCTTGCAAAGTATCCAAAACGAGAAATGAGTTCAATAAAAACTCTTCTAAGTGTGATAACCTTCAAAGCATGTGCCGTGCTTGCAATAAGAAAACTGCTAAAAATTATTATGCTAAAAACAAGTCGCATCACCGATTAGTCTGTAGCCAGATTAAAAAAAGGCGCATCAGAGAAAATCAAAATAAACTTTTCGAGGTGCTACGCAGAAGTGAGTGTGTTGATTGCGCTGAAAGAGATCCGTTGGTATTAGAATTTGACCATGTCCAAAAAAAGGACCACGGAATATCAGAGTTGCTTTGTGGTGGGTATAGCTGGCACCGAATTTTTGCTGAAATGAAAAAATGTGAAATACGCTGTGCAAACTGCCACAACAAGAAAACACACCAAGCAAATAATTCGTATCGTTGGAGGCTTTTAGTTGAACTAAAATCTTGTACGTCTCACTAAACGAGGTTCACATGTTGATTCAAGTATGGAAAGATAGTAATGGACTAGGTGTTATGCCGAAGCCAAATGCTGATGCGCTCTGGGAGAGCGGTCACATGTGTATCAACGCAGTCCTCGTTCGTGAATATGAAGCAAAAACCTGGTACGAAGCGATGTGTAAGCATCATGAGTTTCAAGGTTGGGGCGAGTACAATCCTCCTCGGCTAATGAATGGTGACATCGACCCTGTGGTTTTACAGCCACTAGATGATGTGTGATAATAATGTCCTATAGTAGACTGGTTTAGCCATCTCGATCAATCGATGATAAATTATGAACTTAGTTCGGATGAGTACGACTAACAAGGGTTGCAAGTTCATTGCTTGCCTGGGGGCCTCCAAACGCCTCTGGTAGTTTAATGAAAACACTTGTAAATTTTCTTCTTACTCCAGCAGAGTAAGAATATGGCGCAGTCTTCTAATGGCTTAGGAACCTTGGCTTTCATCCAAGACAATGTGGGTTCGAGTCCCATCTGCGTCACTCAATGGTCCTGTCGTCTACTATGGTTTAGGACACCAACCTCTCAAGTTGGAGAACCGAGTTCGAACCTCGGTGGGATCATTCGAATAGGTTCTAGTTTCAGCGACTAAATTAAAATAGCACGCCAGCTATGCCTAAAACATGGCCGAGTGGGGGAATTGGCAGACCCGCAGGATTAAGGATCCTGTTCCCATAAAAAGGAGTGCAGGTTCGATGCCTGTCTCGGCTACTATTTTGGTGCGAGCTTCAAGAAAGTCCCTACGAGTACTGAAGCCCTGGTTTAGGGAGCAGCAGTTATGTCACTTGCCAAATCCGTGAGTGGAGAATGACGGCATCAACAATTTCAAGAGGTTCCCCCGAGTCAGTGGGGATTAAAGCGGAGATTCGGCGAACGCCTCTTATTTGCTCGAATGGTGGAATGGCAGACACACACGCCTGAGTAGCGTGACCACGAAAGTGGGTAAGAGTTCGAATCTCTCTTCGAGTACTAAAAGAGAAGATGGTTCGCAGGGTGACGGCGACTAATAATCGCTGGTGAAACGACGCCGTACATCTTGAAAATCTCTTTCTTTGATATCGTGGGTTGGAAAAGTAGCAATTCGCTAGGCTCATAACCTAGGGATACTCAAAACAAAAACTTTAGATAGAACTTTCCCAAATTGGAAAGATTTCTATTTCCCGATGGGGGCAATGGCGCAATGGCGTGCCAGCGGACTGTAA
>Ga0222634_1000030_pt1 | contig 114582 bp, 116 predicted proteins | sample AntAcemetageno50_FD_179807 | JGI IMG/M metagenome (GOLD analysis project Ga0222634, IMG submission 179807) | Saline water microbial communities from Ace Lake, Antarctica - #50 | ecosystem: Environmental > Aquatic > Non-marine Saline and Alkaline > Saline | place: Antarctica: Ace Lake... | reverse complement strand
GTTTGGTGGACATATATTATTCTGTTAAATACGGTTGACATGATCACGGCGAAAAGAATATTGTCATTCTCAGCAGCAGAGCTTGTGTCACCGCCTATAACAAACAGGTATTGCGACTCTTGTACGCTGACATTTACAAAACCTTGGACAGATATGGCACCAGTTACCTGGAGTGTTGAATCGGTAGCACCAGTTAGAACTGTGAAGTTATCGAGCACTAGACTATTTGTTACAGTTTCAGACCGTGGCAGGCCCGCACCGTAAGCCAGAGTGCCAGAAGCAAGTGTTAGGTTATATCCTGTGTCTGTCAGGTCAAGTGAGGTATTATCGAAAATGTAGCTTGCCGTCGGCTCATAACTTGTGGCAGCCCCAAATACTGTCGCATAGGCAGTTGGACCCCAGTACTCCACGCCCTCATCTAGAAAAAACCTTGCAGTACGTGGTTGGTTGTACTCAATGAACTGTTCCACACGATTTGTTCCACCATCATAGTTGTCAAAGTTGTTGCCGTCCTCCAAACCAGCTTTTGGTGTCCGTGGCACAAAGTTTCCGAATGGATTTGCTTTACGGAATGGAATGGTAAAAGGCTCAACAATTGCCTCTTCTTCTTGTTGGGGTCCGTTGTTGAAAATAATCGGGAACGGGTAGTCTTCATCTTCAATGTACCAAGAGGGGTTGAATTCGGGCAACTCTTCGAATTTTGGGTCATCCTCAAACTCTGTGAAGTCACGAGCCTGTCCAATGGTTATAACTCGAACAGCATGACCTAGATTGCCAGCCCAAATTTTTGGCTGAGTGGTTTCGAAAAGATGCCGTGAAGTACGTATGGAGACACCCTGTCGGTATTGATTAATTTGGGCGGTGTCATATCCTTGTGTAGCATTTGCGAAATTTTGAATGGCCTTCTGAACCCTGGGCGTATCAGTATCCTGAAACGGGGTGAATTGGCCACCTTCAAAGTCTTCGTTTTCATTGATTGTTGATGACATCTTTTATCTCTAGTTCACTGACGATTAGGGTTAAAAGGCCCTAGGTCAACATTCACTTCCTTAAGTAGGCTTCTTATTAGATTGTGAAGTTTATCAGAAATTGGCCATATCTGAGGATACGTTTTGCCTCGTTAATATCGGGAAAAGGTCCCTGTGATAAGTTGAAGCAGGATAGTGTCTTTCAATGAATGCCTAGTGTTGTCACCAAGATAGATATCCGAATAGAGGTATTCTACCTTTGGCCGCTCCAACATGTGAGACTCTACTACGAAGTTGGTACCAAGGAACTTAGTTTTCCTGGGAATGAGCTGTTCAATAAAAGTTCCAATGTTTGTGTCAAACCATTTGTAGAATTCAAAGAACAACTTGAGGTTCATCTTATCCACCAGTTTGTTGAAATAGGCATCTCGCAAGCTTTCAAGATCTGGGTAATCAGGTGAAAAAGCAAGCTCAGGTGAACCTATAGAGTTGTCAAAAGATTGCAGGTTGGCAAACAAAGTAATGATGTCTTGATCAAGAGCATCTACAACAGAAAAATCAACAGTGAACCTAGTGTTGTCCGTCGGACTTTCTGAGCGTACAATTTCGTATACAGGAGCAACTTGAGCCCAAGGAGTATCTTGCACGTTTTCAAAGTTTTGGAAGGAACGAACTCTCACCTTCTCTGTCGTCGCAGCTTGATCAAATTTAGGGGAAGGTGAACTATAGTAGAAGCGCTCAGCCACGGCGACTGACCTGTTTGTCGGGAAATTACTACCTGAGGCCGTGATTGTGTTTTGGGCAAAGTTTGTTAGTGCGATAACACCAGAACCATCTGAAGCAGTTACTGGCTGGTCGGTTGAAAAGTCGAATCTAAGACGTTCCCAGGAGCCCGAGTTGGTGGTGACGAAGTTGAAGTTGGTAGCTGGGTTAGTGACGCCAACTGAGCGGAAGTTGCGAGCGTGCTCTTTCCATTCATTTTCGTTAATGTACTTAGACCAAAGCTTCCAGTGTCCCGATTTTCCGTCAAATACCTGCGTCCTGTCAATTTCTTGAGTTAGGTTTGCAGCAGCCAGGGAACTGGACCCGACAGCAAAAAACATCCCGTCGGCACTCGCCGCAAGGTCGGGTATGTATGATTCGAACAACTGGGCACCCGTACCACCCGTATGGTCATCCACAAATGAAGCCGTAGAATATGATTCCACGATTTCTCCATAGACTGCCTTCGCCGCACGCAAGAAGTAGGAGGAAGACACTCGTGAGTTTAAGCCGTCATCGTTCCTTCGCCTTCCAAAAGATACAAACCATAGGCCACCGTCGTAGATGTCTGGGCCATCTAGTTCAAAGGTGTGGTCATCGCCTGTCACCTGGTAATCATGAGCTAGCCTAATTTTACCACTTCCTGATATTGAAGTGACATTTAGCGGAACCCGATAAGATGTCCCATCAAACTCATGGAGTCGAGCCAGGCTCTGAGTGGAGTTGGTCAAGGGATTTGACATCTTCCAGTACCCAGAGAAGGTGAAGGAGCCGCTAAGGAGGGAGAAGTCATCGTTAGTGCTGCTCGGTGTAGGGTAGCCAGGTTCTGTTCTTGCACTGGTTAAATACAGGCCAGATGTTTTCACAAGGCCGCCACTAACGAAATCAATTAAGGTTGATACCTCATTCCTTTTTTCCCGTGTGAAGTTCAATGGAAGTTTATTGGGTCCACCGTATTCACGAATACGGAAGTTGTTATCTGGGTCAATTCCAACAGAACGAATGAATGACTTCACAGAGTGCATCGTCCCCTTGGAACGTAGGACATCTTGGAGGTTTATTAGGATACGTCGCCAAATTTGATTTCGGACCCCTTGAAGTGTCAAATCGTTTGTACTAATATCGCTCTGAATATTTTCACCTTCAAGAAATTGCTCTATGCTAGAACCATCAAATAGTGGCGGGAGTTCTATGCCCTGATTTCGAGCAAGCGTCAACAGGAATTGATCAGGAACCGTGTCAATACTATTATAATCGACTGCATTCAGGGTGCTGAATGCCTGTACATACAACTTCATTTCATCAAAGAATTTGGCCCACGTATAGAGGAGAAGCAGCAGAGCTTGCGTTCCGCCAAGGTTTACAGATCTGGGGTCCGTTCCAGACTCTAGGATGGTAGTTATATCACCCTCTTGGCTGCTCAATCCATCTTCCGCCTGGCCCTCCAAGAAATAATGAACAGGCACCAACTTAGTTATCAGGTTCGGATTATCCAAATCATACCTGGATGCGGAAATCAAGATTTCCGTCCTAAGGTCAATCAGGTCAGGTTGGGTTGGGAATAAAACAGGTGAGTCGGCAATCTTTTCGTAAGTCATCGGCGAAGGGCCTGCAATATTACCTGTCGCTACGTTGCGAACGCCGAGCAAGAATCCATTATTGTTCAGCCTGCCGTGCACCGAGTTGCTGGAGTGGTCGAGAACAACCAGGGAATTGCTCCCAGAAGCTTCGTTAAGCTTATAATACAGTTTGAGGTCATCTTGTGCGAAGATGGCCTTTTTTGCAGAAAGCTTAAGTTGATCAATGCTTCGAACTGAATGCCAGATGCGAACTTCATCCAGCGCTCCAGAAAAGGTGGATGTCGGATTGAACACACCAGTCACAGTTGTAGAAAGCTGGCTCCCCGACCCGATGTAAAGGTTGGCTGCTTGAGTTGTCAGCGTATCGAACTCAATTCCCTGGGAAGAGGAATTTATGAACTCTTGATTTAGGTACCCGAGAATTTTCTGAACACCCAGAGAACGGTCCCAGGTGAAAGCAACGTGATTCCAGGCACCTTTAGCCACAGTCAACGAGGCACTGGTTGACAGGGCACCAGATGCAACATACATTGACACAGAACCTGAAGCAGAGCCTGTTATAGCATTAGCAGAAGGCTCGACCGCCACAATAAACCCCTGGCTGCCAGTTACCTTGCTGAATATAGACGACCCTGAATTTTCCTGTGCTGGTAAATACATCCAGAACTCTATTGTCATGGAGCTATCAGCAGGGTTGATTACCGTCTCACCTGTTCTCAGTGTGGAAACGGTTGGGAACGCAGAGCCAGCGACGTCTTTAACAGTGATATAGGTCCCACTGCCATCTTCACTCTCCTGTGCCCCACTAAAAAACATGTACCCAAGGTTCTTCGGAAACTGATCATAGACCCACTTTTCATAACCCGTGAGTCCCGAGAAGAAGTTTTCGAATTCCTGCTTGGAACCGTCAAACGGAAACTCATTGAATATTTTTTCAAACGCCACATTGGTCTTGACTTGTGCGGAATTGAAAAAGGTGTGGTTCTCAAACTCACTCCAGCCAATATTAAGTTGTTGGGTTGAGCGAAGACCAGTTCCGTCTACCGAGTACTTATAAGAGCCCGTATTCTGAATACTGCTGTCTGCTAGTTGGTCATCTTGTGGGCTAAAGTTAATGCTCTGGTGAGACGCACCTTGCCTAATCCCACGAACGACTGTAGGTGAAAAAAGACCTGGTTTATTAAGTGACAGGTTCCTGGTGTTGTCTCTGTTCTCAGCCATTGACTATAACTAGTTTCATCGGATTATTTGATTTTTTCATCCACGCTTTAGTATTCGACTAACATACCATTTCTTGAAAAATGTCTCAGTTTGTCCGAAGCTACCTTGTTCATTGCACCGTAGTCTAATTTGTGTTGCCTAGACTAGGACTTTGAATCGGAACCCGCTGTTTGTAATAGTAATGTCTCTTCCAATACCTGTTGAACAAAGAAGTTCAAACTCATATACCTCGTTGATGTCCAAGTCGTTGAAATACATGTCAAAATACATGCCTTCTGCGTCTGTTGACATTCTGGTGGACGTACTCCATGGAACTACAATTTCCCTGGTCCAAGCTTTTATCAGTCGCCATCTAAGATCGGATAAAATGACTGAGTCAAGGTTCAACGGTAGCTTGTAGCCTGGTACTTCTTGGTTGTAATCAGCGGCGAACACTCGCAATCTTTGGGTCTCATTAGAGTTGTACTCATCCTTGAGGTTTGTGATGTTTACAACCAGATTCATCTCCAAGGCATTTGCAGCAAACCCTTCGATTTTCCTGAGTGTCACATAATTCTGGGCGTAATTCACTGTTCCGTCAATGCTTTTCCACATGACCTTGAAAGGGATCTCTTTAGCGTTTGAAACAAAAGCCCCTAGTTCAGCGTCCTCGGTTGTTGAAAGGTGGAATGGGGCCGAGTAAATACCTGTTTGCGCCAGGGTCCCAAAAGTAAACTGAGACCCTGAATAAGACCTGGAAAAATAAGTCAGGCTTCGTGTTATGATATTGATGCTTGCGCTGTGTGAAGGACTCCAAACACTAACAGTGGAACTGACACTCTTGGAGGCTGCTAGTTCCATGGCTAGGGAGTTGGCTCCTGTGATTTCTGTACTGCCCGAAAAATAGTTCCTGTGTGTCCCACGAATTGAGTTGTAGGTGTACAAGCTCTGTGACATGTCAAAGAAAGGTCGAGGCCCTGGGTCCGCAATTACATCGTCATAAGTAACGACGAGTTCTGGGTGTAAATCTTTATTGAAAGTATGCCGTGAACCAAATCGTTTAACGAAACGGGTTGTAGAATCAGTTTCTTCGGAATCAATAAACGAGATTCTGAAACCGTTATTAGGCAGGATTCCTGCAAGGGTCGCTGAGACAATAGTTGTTACGTCCATTGAAAGGTCTTCATCACCACGAGCGAACGTTTGTACGATCCTCAGGTCTTGAAGGCCCGATCCTACATTCCCGCTGGCTATGACATCTATATCATCACCTAGGACTCCAACAGCTCCTGCACCTGGTTGTGACCAGGTTACGACAGGAGAGAGAGAAGCAGTAACCCAATTTGCAGCATCAATATCACGGTATGCAATAACATCATATCCTCTACCTTCGTTGAAAGATTTTGACAGCGGTAGTAACTCGACTGTAAAGTTGGAGGGTACGGCCTGGCCACCATAAATGTCTTTTAGTTTTATGGCAGCGGCAAAATTACCCGATGAGTAATCTAAAACAGAACCTGTCAGGGCTTCTATTTTGCCGTAGTCAAACTGGATCAGTAGACGAGTAACTTCAGTGACGCTAGGGACAGGTGACCCACCGCTTATAACGACTGTTTCATTGTATAATTTGTACAGGTCTAGCGTTCCCGCCTGACCTACGTTTGCATCTAGCGAACGAGAACCAGCAATATATTTGTTGGTGATGTAGCCATCTTTGCTGGCGCTGAGAATCCTATACATGTTGTTATACCGTGCTTCCGATTATGTCGTAACTCTTATAGCGAATTTCGAACATGGATCCTGGAGGTCCAATAACAATTCCCCTATCCGTGTTTGCCTCTACGTCAAACTGTATATCTGAATATTGCCTGGGGTTAGAGTTGCCAACTGTTCCAGTTTGGTTTTTGATGTCGATTGAGTTAACAGTTAGGACACCTGGGTTATTGAAAATGACATTCTGGATCTCAGCGATAATGATCGGCTGGTCAATCTCGTAATTTTTGATATTGAAGAACTTATTGAGCCTGGCGATAACGTTCTGAAGCACTAGCGTAGAGTTGAAGTTTGGGTCGACGACAATGGAAAAATCAATCTTAAGGTTGATCACTTGTGCATCTAGAATGTCAATAGCATCTGAGATGAGTCGGTACTCATTGAGAAAACGTCGCAGGTTCAACTTTAGGCTGTCTGGAGACATTGTGAGTCGTTGTTCGTTGTCCCTTGAGATGATGAACAACTGAGCAGCGAGCGGGTTGTTCGGGTTTGGCTGGATTGATGCTCGGAATACTCGGCCGAAGTTAGACGGCATCGTATATACACGGGCAAGCAAATCTTCCTTGGTTACAATACGGCCCTGTGAAGCCTTAACAGCAGGAACCCTTTGCTTGAGTTCATCAACCGTGGGAGCATCCTCGCCACCTGCGGCAGACTCAAAGTTCTGGGCATCAATTGACTGACGCACAAACTGGGAAACTTCGGGTGTGGGCCGCCCAGGGAAACTGATGACAAGGTTGGTTAGGCCACGAATAGATCTCCTACCAATGTTGTGATTCAGTCCGCCACCGTAGCGATACTCAATCGTCAGTGTACTGTTCGGTGCCAAGACTCCAAAAGTAGTAGTTTGCAGCAGATTGCCTGGGTTGAGCGTGAACCTGGAGAATGTTTTCTTACCGTAAAGGGGAACAGCAAACTCGGAAGGATCTGGGATAATGTCGTCATTTAGGCTCTGTGCACTTCCACCACCAAAAGTTAGCGTCGTTAGCCGTGTTTGTAGGCCTGTGCCAGCTGTAAAACGATAGGGGGCTGGGATAGGGACAATGGCTTCTTGCACTAAGTCAGAATCGTTTGTAATGTTTGGGATTGCCTCAAATATTGTGTCCTGTGTCAGGTAATCAACCTCGTAGTACTTGTTGCCCTGGTTATCTGTGACTCGGATGATCTCAGTAACGTTCTCCTTAGACAGGGTGTGTTTTTTGAAAGCTTGAAACCCACCGACCGAAAAGGATTCCACCTGACGGAAACCTGAGATGGCTACGGCTTCTCTTGTGAGTATGAATGTGGTTGGGTTGTTGCTGCTGTCACGGTTACCAACTGTAACAGACGCTTCAAGTTCACCAGCGTTGTCTGTTTCCCTGAAGTCAATGTCTTCTACTAGTTCAAATTGTGTTCCGTTTTGAGCACGTACTACAGTACCTTCGTGGATAATTGGCAAAGCCTCAGTGTTAGGCTCCGCTGGAGTTCCAGTTGCTGGCACTTCGATTATGAAAGAACAATTTAGGACAGCTGGAGACGCACCGACGATTGGAACACCTGCATTTTTTATATGACGTTCAATGTTGACAGTTTCTACAGCTGTATCAATTGACATCTCGTGAAATTGGTGATCCAAATAGAATGAAGTTACATCGCCTGTGTAGGCTGCAAGATCCAACAGCATTCCTCCAAGGCTGGCCTCGGAAAAATCCCGAATCTGGTCTGGGAAGTTAGTCCTGGCGTATTCAAGCAGGTCACCTTTCAGCGAATCGAAGTCCTTGTTCAGGTACTTGCGCTGTTTGATCTGTTTGAGTAGTCTTTTTTTGCTGCTTACTGGCACGTTAGGTTACCTTAAATAATGTAGAGTTCCAGTTCCATGTTTTTGTCATTGATATTGAGTCGTGGAACTGCGTAGGAAAGAAAAATACGGACTCGGCCCGTGAACTGGTTTTCTTCCAAATCTGGAAAGCTTTCGAATCCCAAGGGAGTGACAAAAGGAATCCACTTGGTGATTGCCGTATTGATTCGAACCATTGCCTCAGTGTCAAAATCGTCTTTGTTGCTGTATTCGGTAAGCAAGGGACGTAAATTGGCCCCAAAATTGTAAAGAGCAATTCGCTCTCCCCAATTGGTAAGAAGAAGGTTGCGAAGGTTGTCTTCGATTTGATCTGCGATGTTATCATGGGTTTGAAACATGCTGGAACCGCCCACAAGTTCAAGAGGGGTTTTAATACCAATTGGCAATCGTGAGCGATTTGCAATGAGCGGGTTATTACGAATAACCTCGTTTCTTACGCCAACATCCTTGAAGCTTCTTCTAATCATCAGAGGTAAGTATTAGCCAGGGACAATACGTGTTTACAAAGAGGCTATTCCAGTTACTAATTCAAGAGCTTCAACACGATTCCTGACATCCACCACAACACCTTCAAGTGTTTTGATTTTTTCAAGAAGCTCACTAATAACCGTATCGGTGATTGCCCTAGCACGCTCCCTGGCTTCAGTTTCTCCTCCTAAAGTTGTAATATCCGTACGCTCCGATTCCGAAACCTCAGAACCTTCTGATGAATTTGCTGTCCGAGCCTCAGCAATCTTTCTTTCAACGGAATCATTGATTGTGGAAGTTGATTCAAGCCAGGCTTGTTCGAGCAAGCCAATTAATCTTTCTTTTTCATTTGGTGAGGGCATATTTTCTCCATGTATCCAATTATTTTTCTGGCAAAACCAGGTTGGCTAACCTCAATTATTCCCCGAAGATCTTTTCACTGGCCGCAGCCTCTACTGAACTATCAGTGTTGCTTTTGCCGTCCGAGTGTGCCTGGGTTGCTTCTTGGGAATTTTGTTGTAGGTCAACTTGCAGTTGAGTTCCTAGCAACCCTATATTTACAGCAATTGCCGATAGCGCAGCGATTGGACTATAAGGTATGGCAATCGCCCCCGCAAACGCCGACTGCAATAGTGTCGTGAGTTGATCAAACTTTTCATGCGTCTTTGTGTCCTGCGCCACAAGCGCATCTTTTAGTGCTTCAATCTCCGTCTGTAGGTGATCAACTGTGTCTCTGAACTTGGACCACCTGATATATGGCTCACCACCAGGTGTTGGGTCACCACCAGCTCCTGCTACTTCTGCCAGGCCTCTGCCGAGAACAATCTTGGGTCCGTCAATATGTACGCCTTCTTTGGACATATAGATTACATCTAAATCTGTCTCGGCAGCTCCTTCACGGAGCAAAAGAATAGTTCCTTCAATTTCGTTGTCAGTGTCTTTGCGGGCGATCATCCTAAGATGGTCAGCCTTCTGAACCACATAACTCTTATTGAGAGTCCCTTGTTCACCTGCCCTAGGTTGTACCAACTCATTTAAGTTGTCCCCTGCTGGCAGGGTGTTCTCAGTGTATTCAATCTCTGTAAGGCCGTAGTTCACGTCCACCTCTGATTGCATCGTGACATATATCCTGGCAGCATCACGCACAAGGTCTGGGTCGCCCTCAACAAGATTGTCTGAAAGTTGGTTAGTGCCTGGCACCCTAAGGTAGCGAGCCTTGTCTGTTTCATTTACATTTCGGGTGTTGCCCACCACCCAAGGCGCTGTATTACCTTCGAAAGCGTCGCCTGGGTCTACGTTGGGTTCTGGCAAGATTCTCCCACGTCCCACGACAATGTCTATTGAGCCTGCTTGCCCAGATGCATCTGGGTTTTCTTCTGCTCGAACGCCAAGTACGTCTCCTTTTCTGTCCTCTCCGAGGCAGATAAGTGTGTTGTTGGCACCTTGAAACACTAGCTCCTGTGGTCGTTTACGCCAACGAGGAACTGATTCAAAGGTTTGGAGAGGTATAGCATCCGCATCCCCACCCTTGTGACTAGTTGCGTTTAGGAGTATTCTGTCGTAGGCATTATCAGTTGAACCACTTTGAGCTAACACAAATGTTGATGGTGTGTTGGCACCATTAGGGAAACCAGGGTCAGGTTGGTCTACTTTGCGAGCCTGGCGTTCTTCGGAGGAAAAGTTGCTTGGGTTTCTTGAGGGCAGCAAAATCCTATCTTGATGTGTGTAGTTGACATCTTCTACGGTCCTTGTTGAACTTGTACGAGTCATCCAATAACCGACTTGTTGCCCGCCATACGAATAATCCTCATAGATCACTTCGACGCTTTCGCCAGCTTGAATTGGCAATTGAAAGTGTGAGGAGAAGAATGGGAATAGTATGGTGTTGGTTCTCGCAGCTCGACCACCCTCGTTGCTAACAATGCGAGCGACAATTGAGTTAACAGGCATAATGTCAGCCCACCTTGGGTTATTGACGACTCCTTTTATCTGCTCAATTTGCTCGACCGTCAGGATGTTTGGATCCATGATAACATCAACGACGATCGCTCTTTGGAGAGTTGGCGCAGCAGCTTGTGTTTGCGCACCTTGTATTGCACCACCAATACGATTGGCGGCTGAGCCGCCAACGATACTTCTGGTTGCTGGTGATCCTGTTCTTCTTGCCATAGGTGTAGGTATATACTAGACAAGATTACAAGAAATTGGCTATGAGATTATAGACTAAGGTAACTTTCATTTCTGTAAATGTTAGTCGTCCAATAAAGCTAGAAGTTCTGGTGAGAAAGCTTCGGCCAGCTCACTGTCATTCCAAATGCTCCGCATGAGTTCAACATCTTGATCCTCGTGCCAGAGCTGATTGGCTGCCATATAAGTCTCATCGCCCTGCCCAGGAATCCAGGGTTCAAAATCTTCAGGCATCCTAGTCCAATCGCCAAATATATTGAAAGCAGGGTGTAAAGGAATTTTAAGTTGGTCGCTTTCACTTACTGGGATTGAACCATCCAGCAATTTGATAGCTTCAGATGGAGACACGACTTCAACATTTCTAATTGGTAGTTTTTCCACGTGCCACATCACCTCTTCAGGGAATGCAACATCTGGAAGAAGAGCTGTTTCAAATATTACAGCAGCGGAACGGACTTTGGCCCTGCCCATTGAGGACTGTTGAACTCCTGGAACATGTTTTGCCCCTTCGGCAACGGCAAATACAGAACCAGCTGGGCCATAGCTCGATTGCCACAATTCTTGTGACTCCTGAATGGCCATAGCATCCTTCTGATTGGTAAAGTGGATATATCGTCTACTCATTGGTTGTTTCTCGCCTGTTGTTGATAATTACCGACATGGCGACAGATAATCCAAAAACCCCTGAAGAAGAACTAGGCGAACTACTTGAAGACGAATTTGCTGCTGGGCTTGAAGAAAATGCAGAGAATTACGAGTACGTGCCTCAGTCATTTAACCCGCAAGTCCCTGAATGGAAGTTTGAGGCACCAGACATTAAAGATTTGGATACACGAACAAATCGCCAGCTGCTTGACTTTAGCGCCCTGCTTGATACGCTTTCTTCACTCGAAGAAAAGAAGAAACTTCTCTGGCGTCAGATCTATGAGAACGCTGTAAGCGACCGCAAGAATGCCTATATTTTATTTGGCGATCTCTATAAAGATGTTCACAACAAACCAAATGAGCATGCCATTATGGGACCTATCCTTTCAAAATACATGGAGCGACTAGAGAAATCCAATGCACAGCTCATTAAGCTTGCAGAGATGATTGATGAAGTCGCTGAGACCGAAGAAGAATGGATGACTGATGAAGACGCCATGTATAAACGCATCCTGGATAACAAAGACAAAGAAGGTAAAAAATGACTGACAGTGCTTTAAGGCTTCTTATTGAGCGTGAAGTCGAAGAGGCTATTAGTCTGCTTGGGGAGGGGATCGTACACCTGGATAAACTCAAGTGGCATGACATGCTCGACTTCCTCAAGGCTTGGAATCTCGACAAGGCTAAATTTCACGTGACAGAAAAAATGGATGGAGTCGCCATGATACTTGGAGTTGAGAATGGCAAGTTCTACATGCGTAGCAAGAACATGGTCTTTCACTCGTTGGAAGACATTTCTGATGCCTCGTTCCTGTCTGATTTCAAATCCTACTTCGACAAACTCCAAAGTGTCCCCTGGGATAGCATTGTCACAAAACTGGCAGCCAAACATGGTTTCGAGTATGACGGAAACTTGGAAATCGAAGGCGAAGCCATTCCCTCTTGGGACCATAACATCGTCATGTATGATGAGGCTAAGATCGGCGACGGAATTTTTGTTATCTTCAACACCAAGACAGGTTTGGGCAAGAAGGACAAAACAGGACGGCTAACGCTCCCAGAGATGTGGAAAGACCTCGCAGAGGAAGCGAACAAGTACAGTACGATCAAGTTCTTCCAGGTCCCTGAGATGGATATCTCAGGGTTGGAGTTTGACAACGACATTGTTGTATCCCTTGAAGACCTGGTAGAGAAGCACGGAAATTTCCTGAGAAAGCCAGCTCGTACGCCCGCAGCGAAAGAACTTAAAGCCAAGCTCTTGCAACGGGTTAAAGAGATCGGTCTCCAGGCAAAAAACCAAGCCCTTGGACATGATGTCTCAGGCAAATTTGGCAAAGACGTAGAAGGTGTTGTCATTTCTGGACCAGACGGAAAGCTTATCAAAATTGTAGACACCGAAAAGTTTACTGAGGTTGGTCAAAGAAATTGGCATTATCTGGGCAGGATTTTTGATTCCGAAAACAGATTCAGGAAAGCGCTCAAGGCTGACCCAGATTCATGGGATGTCGGTCTAGAGCAGCACCAAGACGAAGTGGATGAAGTCGAACGTGAGTTCGAAGAGAACGGCCACGAGATGGTTACCATTAAAAGGAAGCAACGGGAAACACGAGAGCGAATTGATTACCAGAAAGCTCTAATAGCAAAACTGCGTCGCCTGGCTGAGGAAATGCCACTGGACGAGGTCATCGAGCTTTTTGTCGACAAGAAGATTGTTCCAGAGGGTGTAGTCAGGAAAGACCTTAGAGCAGCACTCAATGAGTCTGCTATCCAAGAAGGTGGAAACGTATTTGATGGTATGAACTCCGTGGTGCCCAAGCCTTTATTGGAGCCTAGCATCAGTAATGCATTGAGCCTAGCTGGCTTTGATGGCCTAGAATACGAAATCGTTGGCAATAAAAGCAAAAAGTTCTTCAATGATATCGACATAGCAGTGAGTCTAGACAAGTTGGCTGACTATTTGGGCATGTCCGAGCTAACAGATATACATGAGTTTTGGAGCGTGCTTGATGGCCACCTAGCAAACTCGACTGTCGAAAGCTTTTCTATCATAAAAGGCTTGAAGCAGTTTCACCTCCTGGCACCGTTGGTTGATTCCTCAGGCGAGCAGATGAATGCTTTCACCGCCGAAGGCGATCGTACAGATGAACCAGGCATGATCCAGATCGATGTCTTCGTTGGCAACCTCAACTGGATGAAAGACATCAACTCGGGTGCCCCTGAATCAAGTAAAAAGAAGGCTGTTTGGCGAAATTTGCTTTACTACGCCATTGCCACCGTCGTTCGCTGGAAAGAACCAGGAGACCCAGATGATGTTTGGAACAGATACATCATGGATTTCCGTAGCGGATTAAAGAAAAGAAAGTTCCAAATCATTCCACCAAGCGGTCGCCGCAAAAAAGACAAGAAGGTAACACTAGAGGATGAAATCGTAACCACTAGTCCTGATGGACTTGTGCAAGAGTTCTTTGGTCCTGGTATTACTTGGTCGGATGTAAACTCATATGAGGCGCTGATCAAGATGATCAACTCCAGCAGGTTTAGATTTAAAGAAGACAGGCCAGAGATTTTAGCAGCCTTCAAAAAGAAGATGAACAATGACTAGGTTTTCCAAGGAACGCTGGAGAAGATTAGCTGGACTCTTGAATGAGGGCAGTCTGGGAGTCCCAAGTTTGATCGATGCAGATAAACTGCCAAACATTGGACCGCCTGAAGGCCCACAACAAGATGTCATGCCCAAGAAACAAATCCTTGAAGAACTAACAGCAGTGCTTGCAGAAGTTTTAAGTGAGACGGCTGATGAAGCTTGGTATGCTGGAGCCGAGTATCTCGCTGATGCGCTTAGGGTCCGTATCGAAGAACTTTAGTCGAGGTCGATCCCAGCGAGAGCTTCTTCTATGAGAGCCATAATCATTTCTTGAAGCTCCTCTTCGCCACTCACATCTTCATCATCCATGAGCAGTAGTTTCTTTTTGCCGCCGACATCAACTGTCTTCTTGTTGGCGTCTTTGTATTCTTCGGTTTGTTCTTTATCTCGGTCTACCATTAGTTGGCCTGGTCCTTTCGGAGGTAATCAAGTACTGCCTGCAACTTCTCAGGGTCTGTGCTAGCTTGATCAATTTCATAGTACACTTGTTTCTTTAAATTTTGCAACTTCTTGGATTGCTCAAGCTTTTTGCGATTGGCAGCCCCAACCTTACCCTTAGGTAAAGTCTTGTCCGATCCAAAGTCCTCACCAGTACCTGCTTGTTTTTCAGCTGCCTTTTGTGCGGCAGTCTTTTTAGCTTTTTCTGCATTGGACTGAAAAGTCTGTGTGCTTGTCTTCCCAGCGAAGCCCGCCAGGCCTTTTGGTGTATTTTGTGAGCCCCACACAGGTGCCTGTTCGCTTAGTTGCTCACGGACAGCCTTGCGAATCATCTCTTTGAGTTGTTTGCTTGTTATTTTCATATTGTTACCTACTATGAGTAGTGCTTTCTTAATACATCGGGAGTGATCCCGTAGTCGATCAAAACTGGTATTTGTTTCCCACCTCGACTGACCACACCCCAGGAACTCGGCCGACCCATATCCCCAGCTGACATGTCGTGGTTAGCAATCATCCCCATGATGTCATTGAACATTTCACTTTCGTAGACTTGCTCAAGAATTTCTTTGCTTACGTTTGGTTCTATGCTAGGGTGAGTTCGTCCACCCCTAAGACGTTTCCGAATTTGAAATGTGAGAACGTCATACCAGTCAAAGAAGCTAATCTGGATACCAGTTAACTTTGGCCATAAGCTTGTTTTTTTGAGCCGCTCAGCTCTCTCCATTTCAAGCCATGTGCTATCGTCGTCGAAGTCGTAAACTTTAGCGATGTGCTCATAGCCAATTTTTCCAGCATCTATCTCAACGTCGTTTTGTGCTACGCCTTTTTCATTGAGCGCTACCTTAAGAACCGTGTCACCATCGACAGGAAACACGATTCGTGCTGAACCTTTGCCAAGTTTTTTACCGAAGTGTCGTTGGAGGTAGCGAGTTTTTCCAGCCATACCACGATAGCCTTTTAACTCCTCGAATGAGAAGGATTCTGGGTATTCAGCTTCATCGAGCCAGATTTCATTAAGCGAAGCTCTAGACGCTTCCTCCAGAGCTTCTTTGACTAAATTGTTGATAATTGATTGCAGTTTCATCGGTATAGTCTCTCTTCGCTTTGCCATCTATCAGCTTCAGCTGTACCCATCGCACGGACAACCAGTGTAGTGTATGCACGTGGGTCTCCCTTACCGAGGGTTAGTTGTTCAAGCGCTGACAGCATATTTGATGCAGCTGGAAAGACCGAGTACGGTTGCACAAGTGGTCGAAGGCCTATGATGCATTCATCAGCGTGATAACCATATGGCTGTACTTCTTCGCCCTCGTAAGTCGAATCAATCTCATCCAGGAGAACCGAAGCAATGTGGTCCCACATTCCACCATTTGTGGAGCCTTCCTCTTCGACAGTAGCGTCGTCATAGGAAATTTCCGAGAGAGTCTCGGCAGCCAGAGCACGAACAAGTTGTTCCATGCTATAATGCATTGGGTCTGAGTGATGCATGCCTTTAAGTAGGCATTTCATAAGCTTGGCTGACAGGCCATGCGACAGATTTAGAAAAACGCAATGGAATTTAGAAATGTACGCTTAGAAAAAGTATACTAACAAAGAAAGATGCAGTGCATCTTTCTTTCAATAACACAGTCATGCTCATACTAGAAATTGTAATTGGGATCATACTTTTTATCGTTGGTTATATCCTTGGTCGACTCAACTTACTGCAAAGAAACTTGCAAAGACCTAACGACCTACAGCGTTTAGACAAAACAGGGCGTGTATCTGAATGGAAGGTAAGCTCTGTGAAGCAACACAAACCAACAAGGACTATCAATATTGATGAGAGTAAGTTTGTTACAGATGTCAGCACAGATTCATTCACATCGAAACATAAGAGCTTAGGAAAGAAAACAGTGTCACAAGATAGTGGTATAGGAGCTTCAGTCTCTAAACTGAAGAATCTCAAGGAGAGAAAATAATGATCAAAACAAACAAGGTGACACAATGACGGTTGGGTTGGACGTGGGAACGTCATTTGTAGTAAAGGCTTCTGAGGGCAAAGAAGAAGGAAGTGTGGAGTTCAAGGACTTCCGTGATGCGTTCTATGTAATCAAGCCAAGCACACCCATAGCCACCAAAATGATTGAAAAGGGCCTCAAGGACAAAATTTTTGTCAAGGATGAGGAGGATGGTTCATTCATCCTACTTGGTATGGATGCAATCGAAAAAGCTGTTGAGCGTAACGACTCCGCAAAGCGCCCAATGTACCGTGGAGTTGTCTCTGCGAAAGAGAAGCATGCCCGCAAAGTACTCTCTTATATCCTAAAAGAGGTAGTAGGCAAAGCCAAGAAGAAGAATGAGAAGCTCGTCTTCTGTATCCCAGCACAACCAATTGACCAAGAGGATGATGAGTTCGATGTAGGCTACCACGAGGATGTTGTCACAAAGATTCTACTGGAACAAGGTTATCAGGCCCGTGCAATCAATGAGGCAGAAGCTCTCTGCTATTCGGAGCTTGAAAATGATGACTATACAGGAGTTGCGCTCTCCTGCCTTGTTCCTGGCACCAAAATTTACACAAGAAAAGGAATCACAAACATAGAAGATGTACAAAAGGGTGATGAGGTTTTTACCCACAAAGGCAGGTGGCGCCAAGTAAACAATGTAGTTACCAAACAGTTTGAAGGAGTATCTACAAGTGTAAAATTGCAAGGGTATTCAAACGACTTCGAGGATTATAAATTTGTTGATAACCACGAACTTTATGTGAAAAGAGATAACCGCTGGCAGTGGGTTGGATGTGAAGAACTTGCAGTCGGAGAAATTGTTGGAGAGCGTATTGCGAAACGAAATCGTTTCGGCAAAGGGCAACCAGGAATAACGTTGTGTGAACGCAAAACAAATTCAAGTGATTATACCAAAACACGTGTTTCGTGTTCACCGAACGTTCAACGGCTTGTCGGGTATTTTCTAGGCGACGGGAGTGTCAATCTGTCCGAATCATGTGTGCAATTTGATTTTGGCATTGCCGAAAAAGCTAATATTCAAGATGTGCAAGAAATTCTTGCAAGGAATTTCAATAAAGCTTGTACGGTAATTCCAAAAGGCGACGGCTGTTTGCGAATTAAGTGTTATTCTAAAGGGTTAGCAAACTGGTTCTCAGGTCACCTATACAACGACAACAAAGAAAAATATTTTCCATGGGACTTGTCCAGACTTTCGAAGTCTGAATGTGCCAATCTTTTAGCTGGTTTGGTTCGTTCAGACGGCCATTTCGAAAATGTTGGATTTCGTTTCAGTAACACCAATACACACCTCATTTGGCTTGCACGACAGCTGTGTGCTCGGCTTGGATTTGCGGCTGCAACAAATTACAGAGAACCACGACCAGGCGGTATTGTCGACGATAGACAAATTTCAGGAAAGAAACGAGAGTGGGTAGTTTCAGTTTCTGGTAAAATGAGTTCCGTTTCAATGGTTGAATATATCAAAAATGTGACATGTGAAACTAGTAAAACGACAGAACGCATTTTCCTCGACGACGGCTTTATCTGCTCACGGGTCCAGGATATTAGACATGAGGAATATTGCGGGGCCGTTTACGACCTTCAGGTAGAAGAAGACCACTCTTTTTCTGGCCCATTTCTCACAATCCACAACTGCGGGGCAGGAATGCAAAATGTATGCGTGATGCTAAATGGTGAACCTGTTATGAAATTCAGTGTTGCAAAATCGGGTGATTGGATCGACCGAATGGCGTCTATAGCTACTGGTGAATCAGACTCGGTTGTACAGGCTGAAAAAGAACATGGAAAATTTACGGTTGGTGTTGCCAACGAAAATCCCGTACTAGATGCAGTTCAAGCTTACTATGTAAGGTTAATTGATTACGTTGTGCAAAACTTAGTTTTGCATTTTAAGGAATCAAATTCTCTTCCTAAGTTTTCAAAACCTTTGTCATTCGTGGTCGCTGGGGGCACATCGAAAGCAGATGGGTTTGTTGAAATTCTTGAGCAAAAATTGCTTGAACACGGATTCCCGTTAGAAATTTCTGAAGTCCGCCATGCTTCCGATCCATTGCATAGCGTCGCAAAAGGCTGTTTAATAGCGGCCCAGGTTTTTTGATTGACGCCGAAGAAGACGGGGAAGACGAACAAGTGAAAAAAATACTGCCTCAGCGTGTAACACACGGAGGCAGCAAAGGCTTTGGCTCGTTTTAATTCAGCGCCGATGTGCGTCAATAGGCGTAGGTGCCATCGAAGTCTTCTAGCTCTTTAGCTAGGACATCCTTGGGAATATCATGCATGTCCGAAACATGGTCTAAGGAATATTCGTAATCTTCACCACGTCTGTACACCATGGAATACAAATATTTCAAAGCGTGGTATAGATCCTGTTTGTCCCAACTCGTCTCTTCTTGCTGTTCCCTGAACATAGCTCGAACTTCTTTTACTATTAAAGCTCGCAGCTCTGATTTCAATATCTTAATCATATTTCCCCCTGTTAGACTTCCTTCTAAGTTGTAGCTGTGCTTAAATAGAAAACATGACCTTATTCTGTTTTTTGCATCCAGAAGTTTTTTCAAACCCAAAGCTTGCTCGGCTCGCTTGTCCATCTCCCTAGTATCGCTACCAAAGCGTATGCACTGGGCTAAAGCGTTTTAAACCCACCCGAGGATTCTGGGACTGCCATCTCTTTAAAGACATTGGCAACCACCTTCGCAATGACCGACTCCAGGAAGTGAGTATCAAAAGACTTGATACTCACACGCCTGGCAGGCTTGTATTTTACTGGTTCAATCACGGCAATCACATTTTTTTATCAGGAAGTCTCTCGTGGACTTTGTATCAAATGGACACGGTGGGCAGATAAAGGGAAACACGGCGTGCAAAACTAACCATATCGATGATAAAAAAAGGTGCACCGAAACACGCAGGGCGAACTTCGCATGTTGGAAGTAGGTCTCACCCTGGCTGGCTGGATGTTTATTAAATAAGTTAGTGAGCCAACTCATCTATTGAGTTTCTCGTCCCATTCAGATTCGATGTCAGCATATTTGTCAAGTTCGTCACCGCCTTCATCTCTGGGTTCGGCTTCGTCGACGATTTCGACCTCACCTTCCCAGGGGTCAGCATCATCCCAGAATTCGTTTCCTGCTCCATCCAAAAGACGTTGGGTGGCAGCTTCAATTTCTTCTATGGACATCTCATCGTAATTCATATGACGAGGCCTTGTGCCGTAAGTCTCCTTGAAACTATCTCGATGGTCAGCGATGGCTAGGTACCTTGCAAGGTCTTCGCCCGTCTTTACACCGCTCTTATCCCAGTGTTCTGAGTCGTCTGCTAGCCTAAAGCCTGAACCAGACTTCCTAGAGTTGAGTTGTTTGGCATATTCACTAGCTGTCTCTGGATAATCTCCAAGTTGCCTATTGAATGCCTCTTCTTCTTCCCGAGCAGGATCCATAGATTCTGGGGAAACATCTCCAAGTTTTTGTTCCTTAAGGATGCCTGCTAATTTCTGCCAGCGCTCTTTTAGAATCTTAGTCATGATTAGTTGTCCTTCAAAAAATGCTTGATGTTGTCAATCAATTCAGCGCTGACTTGTTCGGAGCCTTCGCCAACCCCATGAAACGGCCCTGTCGAAGCTTCTTCAACTACCTTGTGAAGAAGATCCATAGCTTCAGAGAGATCCTCTTCGGGCAGCCGCCGCCACTCGTCTGGCAAATCGCCATAATCATCGTGTTGCTCTTTTGTTACAGTCGACGTTCCCTCAAATGGGTTTCCGCCCATGATTCCTGGGCTGACCATACCAAGATTCTGAAAGCCCTCAGAAAGTTCCGCCTTGAGTTTTTTCTTGTCGCCTTCTGCGATGTTGCTGGCATCGGTTGGAACGATGCCAGCAAGTTTCTGCCAGCGTTCTTTATTAATCATTTTATTACCATTTCTTGCACGACCAATATCGTGCTTTGTGCTTCGGCCCTGGATTGTCGCAGTTGTGACGAGCCCTAAATGACTTTCTGCGCTCAGGGTTGTTCTTTTTGATTCGCATATTAGGGTCGCCGAAGTTCACCTTTACGACGTTACCTTTAGGGTTCTTGACATAGACTTTGAACTTCTTGACGTCACCACGCATAGGTTTGTTTAATTCGACCTTGCGCCCTTGATACTCTGCCTCTTCGAGAGTGCTTTCTTTTGTGACTTTATTCCAAGACTCCTTGTCTGGGTAATCCGCATCGCCTGGCTTAGCTGGTTTTTCACCACGCTTGCGCTTGGCATGGATGTTATCCCAAAGACCTTTTTGTTTGCCCTCATCAAGGTCTTCTTCAACCATCTCATCTTCATACGCTTCAACGTGTGCATCCATTTGTTCTTCGACTGGGGATTCGTCCAAGAGATAATGTGTTACCACATCAATCATTTCGGCAGCCAGGGTCAATTTACTCTGGACCCATGATTCAAGCTGGGCGTCGTCTGGCATTAGGTCAAGCAAGGTATCAGCTTGACTAAAAATCTGTTCTAATTGGCCCTTGGCCATACGACCTTCGTCATCATCTTTTACGTCAATGCGTGACCCAACGAGACTAGGCTCTCGGTCAACGTCCTCGGTGAGGATGCCAGCAAGTTGTTGCCATCTACGTTTGTTGCTCATATAAACCCAGCCATAAATAGTAAAAGCACACCAGTTTTTCTTCAATTGAGTTTGCAGAATTAGGAAACGCACACGAGTGGGTGGATGACCTCGTTCAAGTTAGCCCTCTTATAACGTTCCATAATCTCACGCATGTTTAGCTCGGTTGTACTTAATACATGAGCATGAAAAGAATCATTGTTGTCTTTTGAGCCAAAAGTGTTGGTTGGAATTCGGTACATCCTCTCACCATCAAGTATGCCTATGTAATGGGCGATGCTATAGAGGGCGCTTTTATTAGTGTTTTCTGTTTCTGCACCACGGCCGCTTGTTATGGTTGTAACCCTTGTAATCTCGATGTAGTCATCAATTACCAGGAGACTCCTTTTCATTCCCTTGCGAAATTCAAAAAGTGACTCGATGGCTTCGGTAGGTGGATTTTCGAGGCTCAGGGCACATTCTACCTCGTTATCGAAAATTGGCATGGCTGTAACCTTAAGGCCTCCTGAAGCCCAACCAAATGGGTCGTCGACCTTTACCCCTTCCAGGCTACCTAGGAGTGCTCCTGGCTTTACCATCGGGTTATTTGACTTAACTCTAATGCGCTCAATTTTATCGGCCCGAGCATTGATAATTGAGTCCTTGTTCCTGGATACTTCGCCGAATTTTTTACCACAAACATCCAGTTCCCGCTCTATCTCTATTTGTAGGTCTGCTTCCGCAAGCTCCTTTAATTTTTCTTCTAGAAAATCCATTTTCACCTCTAGGTGGTAGTATGGAAGTGGCTTAGTCCTATTGTTAACTCCTTAGGCAATAATAACTCTAAATCCTATCCTGGAAAGAAGAAAAGAGGCTCTGTACATGTTGATCAAAGTAGAATACGTCTGGCTAGACGGGACAGTTCCAAATCCGCAACTCCGAAGTAAAACAAAAGTTATTATTGGTGAAGGTGAGAGTGGGACGTTTGGACTTGAAGATGTGCCGACGTGGTCTTTTGATGGGAGTTCCACAAATCAGGCCACAGGCGACAAGTCTGACTGTTTGTTAAAACCTATTCGCCTTGTTGCAGATAGAGGACGAGGTGGTGAAGGTAACGCCTGCATCGTTCTGTGTGAAGTTTGTAATGCCGACGGCACACCACACGAGACCAACCAAAGGGCTAAGTTTACTGATGACAAAGAAGCCTGGTTCGGTTATGAACAAGAGTACACCTTCATGGTTCCAGGAACAGACCGTCCACTCGGATTTCCAGCCTCAGGCTTTCCAGAGCCTCAGGGGCCTTACTACTGTGCAGTTGGACACAAGAACGTCACAGGGCGTGAGATCGTTGAAGAACACCTAGACGTATGCCTGCACGCAGGTTTGAGTATGACTGGAGTCAATGCTGAGGTGATGCTTGGCCAATGGGAATACCAGGTATTCGGCAAGGGGGCAAAGGTAGCAGCAGACGACTGTTGGCTTGCCCGCTATTTCCTTTTCCGTGTTGCTGAAAAACACAATCTTGAGGTTTCCTTCCACCCGAAGCCCGTCCATGGAGATTGGAACGGCTCGGGGATGCATGCCAACTTCAGCACCAAGGCAATGCGTGAGGTTGGCGGTGAAAAACTATTCACAGGGATTTGTGAGAAGTTTGGTAAAACGCATGCTGAGCACATCGCTGTTTATGGGCATGATAATGATAAGCGTCTCACGGGGCTTCATGAGACACAACATATTAATTCCTTTTCATATGGGGTATCCGACAGGGGGGCTTCAATTCGCATACCACTCGGGGTTGCAAAGAATGGTTGGAAAGGTTACCTGGAGGACCGCCGGCCCGCTTCGAACGCCGACCCTTATATGGTGGCTGCCAAGATTCTTGAAACACTTAAGAAGTAACGGACAGAAAAATTCTCTTACCTGTTTAACAACGAATTTACCCAGGGTATAATATTGTCAACTGTCCAACCAAACAACAAAAGAGGCAATTGATGAGTGAAGAACTAGAATATGAAGAAATGAGCCGTGCACGACGTGGCACCGCTCGGCGCCAGACAAACGAGGCAGTCTTGCCTCGTGGTGAATACATGTACACACGTGATACCACAAGCGGTATTACCTCAGTCCGCTGCGGACCTACCGTAGTAAATGCGCAGGCCCAGGACGAACCTGTAATCTACAACCCAGAGACACGGCGCTTTGAAACGGTGACGCTGAGTGACGCTGCTCAGGTAAACACCATGATTCCCACGGGGCACTACGCCGTGCTCACAAACCCACGTGAGGACAGCAGAGTGCCCGAGGCAGGCAACAAGCAGGCCGATGCTGAACTTCTGATCGGAAAGCGTGAGCACATTCCAGGTCCTGCGAGTTTTGCTCTTTGGCCACGCCAAGAGGTTAAAGTTATTGAAGGCCACCAGTTGCGCTCAAACCAGTATCTTATTGTACGTGTGTACGATGAGGAAGCTGCACGAAACAACTGGACCGATGCTGTTATTAAGAAGCAGGCTACGGCTGCCGATACTAACGAAGACAATGGTAAAAGTGGTGAGACTATTGAGGCGGTCACAGTCACTGGAGACATCCCTGAGGATCTCTCGGTCGGTCGTCTTTTGGTCATTCGTGGTACTGAGGTCAGTTTCTACATTCCCCCAACGGGTGTAGAAGTTGTGCAGGAAGACGAGAATGAGTACGTCCGTGACGCTCTCACTCTTGAGCGCCTACAATACTGCATTCTAATCGACGAGAGTGGCAACAAGCGTTATGTTCGTGGACCTGACGTGGTGTTCCCACTACCAACAGAGGCGTTCTTTAAGAACAAGGGTAAGGACCGCATCTTCCGCCCTGTCGAGCTGAATGGTTCGATCCAGGGAATGCACGTGAAGGTCATTGCTGATTACGCAGATGTCGATGGCATCCATGGTGTAAAGGGCGCTTCTTACAGTGAGGGTGACGAGCTTTTCATCAAGGGCGAAACGACGCCGATTTACTTCCCGTGTGAGCAGCATAGCGTTGTGAAGTATGACGGCAAAACCAAGCACTACGCAACTGCAATCCCTGCTGGCGATGCACGTTACGTGCTTCATCGCTACACAGGTGAGATCAAGACAGTCGAAGGTGGCAAGAACGGTACTATGTACCTTCCAGACCCACGTGAAGAGGTTTTTGTTCGTCGTGTTCTAGCAGACGCAGAGTCAGAGACAATGTACCCTGACAACTCCGATGTCATGGAATACAACCGTATGCTCCGTGAAATCCAGAGCAAAGCTCCTTCGACTCGTAAGGGCTCTGTGTCCGAAGGTGACCTTCGGCACACCCTACAGCGCAAGTCAAGCGGCCGTCGTACCGAGCGTGGAGGTTCAACCCGTGGTGCTCTTGAAAACGCTGGCGTCGGCATGAGTGTCGGCGAGGCAGTGTTCGCAGATGCAACGTACTCTGCTCTTAACGTAAGTGCAGAAATGGGCGGAGACGAGTTTACTCGTGCTGCATCTTACACAGAGCCACGTACAGTGACTCTTGGAAATGACAAGTTCGCTGGCGTTCCCAAGATCAACCCTTGGACTGGATACGCCGTTATGGTGGTTGACACCGCTGGCAATCGTCGTGTTGAACATGGCCCAGGACGTGTCCTCCTCAGCTTCAATGAAACTCTGGAAACTCTTGCTCTGAGCACTGGTACACCAAAGAGCACTGATTACCTTCTGAAGACGGCATATTTGTTGACCAAGCACAACAAGGTGTCTGACACCTTTACTGCTGAAACCGCAGACCATGTCTCTGTCAATCTTAAGGTGGCGCTAAGAGTCAATTTCGAAGGTGAAGACCCGACACTCTGGTTCTCTGTTAGCAACTATGTGAAGCTCCTTACGGACCATGTGCGTTCGGTTGTGAAGGCTAGGGTTCGCAAGGTCAGGGTTGAAGAGTTCTGGCGTGAGTCTGAAAACTTTATCCGTGATACCATCCTTGGAACCAAACCTGTAGATGGAGGCAAACGCACTGGAATGTTCTTTGAGGAGAACGGGATGCATGTCTATGATGTGGAAGTTCTCCAGGTGAGCATTGGCGACCAGCAGATTCATAGCCTGCTTAGGGATGCTCAACACGAAGCTGTTGAATCTTCCATCGAGATCGCTCGCAACGAACGCCGTCTTGACTCAACACGACGTCAGGAAACTCTCCAAAGACAGGAACTAGAAGCTCGGTCCGAGACAACGGAGTTCAGAACAAAGCTGGAAACAAAGAACATCTCTTTGCAGCTAGAGATAGCGATGGCAAAGATTGCTGCTGCAATCGAGCGTTCGGAGCATGAACTGGCCCAGCAGAAGCAGGACGACGCAATCCATGCTGCCCGCACCGATGCTGAGATTGCTCGTGAGCAGTCCCGTGCAGAATCTGCCTTGTCTATCTTCAAAGCAAAGGAAGACGCTCGAATCCAGGCACTCAAAGAAGAGACGGCAGCAACTGTATCCAAGCTCCAGGCCCTACAGCCTGGATTCTCCGAGGCTCTGCTCGCTCTTGGTAACCAGGAGACACTGGTCAAGGTCGCTGAGGCCATGAGTGTACAGCAGTTTGTCGGCGGCAAGGATCTCCCAGATGTGATCCAAAAGGTGTTCGCTGGGACTCCTCTGGAAAAGCTCTCAGAGCTAATGATGGAGCGAGCATCTTTCCAGGCGCTCCCTAAGCCCAATGGAACTCGCTCACGGAAAAAGAGTGCTGCTGACGCCTGATAAGGAAGTTATAGCCTAACCGACAAAAGCCGCCTAAAAGGCGGCTTTTGTCCTTTAAGAAAAGGTTAAACAAAGCTTGTAACGTCATATAGGATAGAAAGGAAGACTGAGGAACAGATGAAAAAGACAATTGCTATTTTTGCCCTGCTAACCGCCATGCCACTAGTTGGATGTATGGAAGGTGAAGACCAAGTTACCTATGACTGGGTAACCCGAGGACCATACAACTATGACGCAGTCGGAGGCTGTTGGTTTGATGCTGATACCACAGTAATCCGTGGGGACGTAGTGGAGACAATGTGTGATGTTCGTGCTCGTGGTGAAGAAATCGCATGCAACTCCATGTGTTTTAGAAGTGCACTTGCCACTTACGATACCTGTGGCACAGTAAGTCAGTGCAATACTCTTCTTTGGGTGGAAGATGACAATGGCTTGGCCGAGGATACAGGATGTTGGACATGCGCTGACGGTTGTTTCCCGAGACTCGATCGTTCTGTGGGCACATTTGAGGAGTGTCGAGCACCAAGTGAAGAGGAGACTGCTGACTGACGGTCACAAATTCCAAATTGAAAAAGCCACCTTAGAGCGGCTTTTCTTTTTTGTAGGCTTAGAAAATTATTCCTTCTGCCACTTCCGATATTTCTCAAAGAGGGTGGTTGAAATAGGCAATACCTCGGCACCACGTCTAACGGCTGCATCCAAGTTGCCGTCAGCCAAGGCGTCTGCTTGGTCACGGTGGGTTAGTTCGGCAATAACAACTTCTCCTACATCGAATACGTACTTGCCATTATGTGAAACGATAACAATGTTGTAATAGTCCTCGTCATCTTGCTTTTGCTTCCGAAAGGCAGCGAGATCAGTGACCTCGCCTTCTTTAAGCTGGTTTTCTTTGCGAGCCTGTGACTCCATGTCCTTGAGCCGTGAATAATAGTCGGGAATCTCTTCAAGGTGCGCCAGAGCAATCCTACCTGTCGTAACCAGGTCATCCTTTGTAACATTGGTTTTAGACCCAAGTTTTGACCCGTGTTCTAACTCAACTTTTAAGCCAGCACGGAATTCATCAATATCGATCTTGTCCCAGTCGACTCCTATGGTGTTGCCTGTAATACGTGCAAGCTTCTTTGATGGCATCCTCATGGGAATAAGTAGCTCTTGGCTTCCAAACACACCAGTTCAGTTCTCCTGCCTGAAAACACAGACCAAACGTTTTTAGAGTATTCCTGTGAGCTTTTGAAAAGAAAAACGGAGCCTAGTAGCCGAAAAAAACAAAGGCCGCACAAGGCAACCTGGGCTTGTTAGCCGAAAAGCTTGGCAAGACTGTATTTTGACTTACTACTTGCCTCCGCACGCAAGACCCTGCCCAGGTTTTTTTCCAGGCTCTTGTTCTTGGGCCTTGTAGCGCTAGAAAAGGTGCCCAGCTCTTGAATAGGACGTGTTCTAAACAGTACGAGCTGATCGGCTTCTTGACCGTAATAGATGCTGGCAGTTCCATCATCGTACACGCCATCATACCCCATTTTTGACAACAAAATTGACCAAGCTCTAGAAGTATCAGACAGCTCCCTGGTGATACGGTAGATCACTTCACCATCTGACTGTGTCATGGTTTTGAACATTGAATTGCTTCGTGCACGGTCAGCCATACTTTCAAAACGCTTTTCAGCTAACTTACGTGGCTTACCTAAGGCACCTTCTTGGTGCTTACGACTTCCTACTGCCAACGAGCCTGCTATTTCAGAAACTTCCTCTTCCGAAAAATCCTTGCCGCTGGCTTCATAACTCATTCGGATTTTCTCAAACCACTCATCATAGCTTTCTTGATAGGCTTCTTCAGGAGTTTTCGAAATCTTCAAGTCGTTTACTTGAAGTACCGTGGTATAACTTCATAGACTTAAATAGCAAAAGCCTGACGAATAGCCAGGCTTGATTGCAAAGTAGGAACCGAATGACTCATGAGTTGTGCAACGTGAAAGCTGAGCCAGGCAATGGTCTCTTCAAGGCAAAGTTTGCTGGCATCTTATACTGAGTCATGTTTATCCACTCATCATCCAAAGTATCACCAACACCATCCTCTGGGTCAACAATCAAATCTGACTTGCTTACTTCAACAGCCAACACCGTGCTAGAACCCTTCTCTTCAGCATACCAAGATGCGTTCTCTGGGAACGAGGTGAGGTACAAATATCGTGTCTGCCCCATTTGGCCACCTGTGTATCCACTCCCAGGTTCCCAGCCGTTGCTCATCAAACTTTCAGCACTCTCAGGAGTGGTCCCGTGATAGAGAGTGATCTTTTCTGGCATTGACTCTTCGTGTGCATCAGCTTCAGTGAGTAAACCTGCAAGTTCTTTGAATCGTTTGCTTGTAAAGCCAGTCATAGTCGTAAATATGGGCTTGTACTGCAAACCTTGAGGTGGTGATGTTCTTTATCGTGACACTTCACACACAACACTTTGCCTGAAACCTTATTTGCAACATGATGTTCGGCCACAGCTTCACTAATTTGGCCTTTGAGGACTGCATGAGTTTCAACCAGGACACAGTAGAGATAATACCCACAGACCGAGGACTAGTCACAGTGTAGCAGCTATTCCATCGATTCTATCAACTGGTAGAGAGCGTCGTTGCCTTTGATTCTCTCTTTGCTGTGCTTACTGTTGCTTAGAACACAAGCTGTTTCAAATTCAATCGGACCATGGGAGATGACCTCATCCTGATAGTACGCATACCTTGGCATTCTCTCAACGTCTGCGATGCCCTTTGGGTTGATGAAGAAGTTCCTCCTAGACGTCCTCGCCACAAGAATCATAGCAGTTTGACCTGGCTGCAATGGCGGCGGCTGCAAGTCGGCCAAAATCCACTCTTCGTCTAGCTTCGTCGTCCATGAATGGATTTTAGAATCGGCACCAATAATACCTCCTGGTACCATCACCCCAGGCCCATACTTTGTCGCTCGCCCAGCTGACTCTTCTAGGTCTTCCACAGACGTCTTTAGCATGTTGGCGGCGGCCTCCATGCTTACATCCGAGATCCATCGATAAACAGTCGTCTCGGGTGCTGCAAGGATTTTGGTGTACCAACCCTTGTCAACCATGGCTTTCACTTTTTGGGCGAGTGTGCCAAGCAAATAAGAGTCGCCTAGATAGTGGTCGAATAAGGCGTCTCTAAAATGCATCTCAGCATCCGTGTTGGATTCTTTTTTCTCCTCGCCTGCTAAGTCCTTACGGTCAGGTGCAAAGAGGTACTGCCCGAATGGTGCATCCTCTGGAGCCTCTGGAGCAAGTTCCTTTAGCACTTCCGTGAGTATCGATTGAATCAATTTAGTGAGGTTGGACATAGCTTAATGGTTTAGAAGCCCTGCTCTTCGGCTACAGCATCAATCATGTTGTCAATCATATCAATTTGAATAGTTGTCTGAGATAAATACTTCTTCAGTGAATCTGCATCTGACCGCCCAAGAACACCATCCTCAAAGGCGTCTTCAAGGCTTTCAAGCAACTCACGAACAGCATCTGCAACCCTTTCAGCTGCGACTTGCTGCATCTCGCCTTTAAACCACCTGGAAGAATTGTTCGCTGGACCAATAGCATATTTGCTCTCAGTTATTAATCCTGCCAATTCCTTGAATCTCTTACTGCTAAACTCTTTCATTTGCCCTCTTGTTTCCTTGCTCTGCTTTTCTTTCGGTAGAAGCTTCTCAATACGAAGTTTAAGTAGCGGCTTCCCGTTGATAGTTGGTTGCCCAAGCTCGTCTTTCCCAATGGATTTGACTGTCGTTCGCTTGTTTTTAAACTTGCCCGTTAGGACAATGTCACCAATCTCTATGTCTAATTCAATACTCATGTATTTTAGTTCCCTACGAAAGTTAGGAAAATTCGGTCCCGATTTTCGTATTGTTCAGAGCCAATGTTGGCACCCTTATTTTGCTGAAGCCACTTCCAAGCCCCTTTGGCTTGCGTTGATTGAATTCCTGAAGCGTACAACTTCAATCCCTTGGTTTCACCGAGCCAACGTGCAGCCTTCTCGTATAAAGCAGCTCCTATGCGCTTTCTTTGGTAATCTTCTTCAACATGGATGTAATCAACGAGAGGCTTGTCAACATGAAATTCCTTGAAATCTTTAAACCTGTCACGATATTTGGACGTTATTGCCTTGAGGAAATTTTTACGCAAGTCCTTTAACTCATCGTCAGACATCGTATCAAGTTTTTCGGATTCACGTGAGCCATAATACCTATATCCACCCGACGACAGACTATCAAGTACAAGAATCTGATTTTTCAGTGAAAGCTTCTTGAAATTATCTGGACCAGGCAAACTGGGATCGACATTCGGAAGAATGCTTCCGTCAATCTTGTCAATGTAATGAAGGATGCTTGGATACTCATTGAAGAATCTCTCTTCTGGAATATAACTTATCTTGATAGACCCAACTACTTCACCATCAACAAACGCCTCAATCAAATGAACAACCCAACCTCTACCTAGCTGGTCGTTTTCCTTAGGACTTTGCTCGTGAATCTTAAATTTGATCTCCTGCTGTTCTTTAGTGAAAAAATCCTGCTCAAGAACAAACTCATCAAAAACTTCTGCAAGTACGGACTCAACTAGTCTATGAAGATTCGATGCCTCAGAGATCTTCTTGATGCTGTCTCCATACGTCTCAACTTCATAAACCTCAACTCTGTCAATGACATCCGTACTGAATAAAGCTACAGCAGGAACGTTGGAATCTGGAATGTCTTTTTTGATTTCGTCTAATCCATCAACAAAGTATAGCCCGTCGACACCCAGCGCACGCAAGGCTTCAAATAGTCCTTCGTTGTAATCTAACACGTCAAACACGCAAGGCATGTCAAACTCATCAGTGCAGTGGGCAAATGCTTTCCAACGCTCTTTGTTTTGATAGCGATGTTCCCCAATACCACCACCAGCCAGGCGACCGAGTTCCTCATCAGAGTCCAGAAGGGCTGCCAACTCCTGTGTTTCCTCATTCCACTGAGTAAGGTCAACTATCTTCGTTGATGGCTTGAGAAATACCTCGTAGAGATAGGCATTGTCTTGCCCAAAATCCTTGCCCACGTAACGTGCGTAAGCGGCCCCGCCTTCGATGTTCCTGTTGGCGAACATGTAAATGGCACCAACACCCTTTGCGAAATCGAAATCTTTCTTAAAGTCGAACTTCGAATTGGTTCCGTGATAAAATGGGCCCAGACCTACCATAGCATGCTTAAATAGCGAAGTTATTTGTAATTGAGCAAAGTTGAGCCATTGAGACTTTTGACAATGTTTTGATCGCCTTTAGAAGTAAGCCCTTAACAATGTTTCGTTCTTGTGTGATGGTGGACATAATCGTAAATATTAGCTTGTATTACAAACCGCTGCAATAGGGCGTTACTTGAAATTAAGATTGCCGTGCTCTTTGCCGTGACAGTCCTTGCATAAGACAACGCCAGAAACGTTGTTCTGAACATGGTAGTCTGTCACTTCATCGATTAACTTAGACTTTATTGCCAACACCTTTTTAGGAACAGCAGAAGTTGGTTTGTTAAACATTTCACTTAGTTTGTTGTTGTCTGCTACAATTTTAAGAATTTCACTCATTGTTGTAGTGTCATGGTGAACATGCAATGAAACATTTTTTGCGTCGCATTCCTCACAGGTAAAATTGGCAGCAGATAGTTTAGGAAACTTCCATGCATGGTAAAGCTTTGTGCTTCCTATCAACAGGCCTCGCAATGTAGATGTACCACCATTCCACTGTGAATGCTCTGGACCATATAGACTACGCACTGTTCCATTAAGTCTACCTTTGTGTAAACGTTCACTACGACGTTTCAATTCTTTGGGATTTCCTTTGATGGTTTTAGAGCCATTTTTTCCATATTGGGCTACAGATGAATGTGTTTCTTTGGTTTCGCCTTTATTCCAAATTTGGAGTTCGCCTTCGACAAACATCTTGCGACGAGTTTCAAGTGATTTTTTGAAGCCGCCATTCTTCTGAAAATTGTTTTGGCCTTTTACCTTGGCTTTATGACCCCATCTATATTCAGAGTAACCACGGCCTGCATCAAGGAACTTGGTTTCCTCCCCGCAGCCGCAAGCACATACTTGTGGACCATCAAGCCCATTCAAGATTTGGTAAAGGGTCTCTGATTTTTCCTTGTGGCCTCTCGTCCAATGACGAATTAAGGACTGCAAGGTATCGTACTGCTTGACACAATTTGGGCACTTAAATGACATGAGCCACACTCTCTTTCTATTAGAGTATAGCTCGGATGTCTAAGGATGTATTTTGATAAAGCGTTAGTTGGACAGCAACCAAATGGTAGCAACTTGATCAATATTGTAAAACTGCGTTATCGAATCTTATAGTCAATGCGATTTCTGCGAGGTCAGCGGTTGAGTCATAGGAGACATCATTGAAGTTAGCTTCTGTGATGAAGGCACCTTTGATGTCCCAGAGTTGAACGACTGTACCAACGGGGTCTAGCATCTTGAGTTGGATGTCACGCTTGTAGAAGTCAGCGTAACCGCCACGACCTGAGACGGACTCGAAGCAAAGACGAATCCATTCCATGACCTGCTGTGCGCCAGCTGGTGCGATTGGATCGTGCAGCGTCACCGAGATGGTGTTGAAGGTAGTCTTGCCAGCAACGTAGCGAGTTGAGTTGATCCAGTTGATGGTGACTTCTTCGGTGTTGTAGGTGGGACGAGCAGCACTCTTAACGATGAATGAGTCAATGCCCTCGATAGCGAGCAGGAAGCGTCGCTTGGTAATCGGTTCAAATTTAGTTGGCAACATATCTGTTACCGAGAGTGTATCTGCCATCTTGTTGCCCTTGATTTCTTATTAGTAAATATGTGCTGCTGGCAGTTTCCACAGCCATCTGTTTAAAAAGTTACTGCAAGCGGGTATACTGTTAGATATGTATGACCCGGCAAAAGTAGTTTTTGGAATCAGAGGTATTTATCGCATTGAGAACATAGCGAATGGGAAGTTCTACATTGGTAGCGCCAAGTGTATTCGAAAGCGCTTTAACGATCATCTGAGTAAGCTCAGGCGCAACAAACACCCTAACCAATACTTGCAACACGTAGTCAACAAACATGGTACAGCAGTGCTTCGTGCGGTTCTTGTTGAGCGTGTGGATAAATTGACAAATTTGGTTTTAGTGGAACAGGGATATCTTGACAAGTCATACGACGATCAGACGTTGTGCTACAACATATGCCCAACAGCGGGAAGTGCATTGGGCCGAAGTCATTCAGAAGACACTAAGAGAAAAATGAGCCAAGCACACATGGGTAAAGTTGTCTCACAAGAAACCTGCAAAAAGATATCTGAAGCAAAAAAGAAACAGACACACTTGCATTTCAAATCTGGCAAAGGCAATCCTCAGTGGGGCATTGGGAAAGACCACCACATGTACGGGAGAAAGCACACAGAAGAGTCGAAAAGAAAAATGAGTTTATCTTCTAAAGGAGTTCCAAACCGTAAATTGGCCAAAAAAGTTTCCCAGTATGATTTAAACGGCAACGTAATAAAAACCTACGAAAGCGCCTCAGAGGCTTCTAGACAAACAAAAATTTCTGGCATTAGAAGTTGCGCACTAGGAAATCGTAAATCTGCTGGTGGGTTTATGTGGTCGTATGACGTCAATAAAAGTAAGATTCAACCGTATGTCTATTCTCAAAAAAGAAAAAATGTGACGCTGTTACAAGTGTCTTGCGACACAGGAGAAACGATCAACACGTTTTCAAGTACGATTGAAGCTGAAAAACGCACGGGCACGAGTAGGACAAACATTTCTGCATGTTGTCATGGTAACAGGAAAACTGCTGGTGGCTTTGTTTGGCGTTATGCAAGTTCCTAATTACAAACATGGCTAACTCACACTGGAACGTCCTAATCAACGGCAAATCGTTACAACTTAAGGTTCTCCGTGAACCTAAGGACCACGCAAGTGGATATCAACACCAGGAAACTCCTCCAGGGCCCAACGAGGGTTTGATGTTCCTCTTCCCAGACCTCTTGGCCCCACTCTTCAATGTTGACCTCGTTAGCCATCTCAATGAGCTTGACAACGATACAAAGGGCATCTTCCAGTTCTTCCTTGAGGGTGAACGCCTTGCTCAGGATTTTGTCGGGATTCGGCTTGCTTTTCGTGCCTGGCATCAGGAACCTCGTCTTCTTTCTCTATTCTCCAATTATAACATAATGGGGTCTACAAGGGAACCCCATACTTACGATCATGCTTTTCAGAATGGTGCAGACACTTGACCCTTGGCTCGGCTACGGCTCCTATTGGGCTGAAGATATTGAAGTTGCACGTATGTATGGTTCGGGCCGACACATCTTCAAGGTTGAAAATCCTTCGGGGAAAAAGCTAGTTGCATCCGACGATCTAGATCTCGCTAAACAGTTGGGTCAACTCGGTGTGCCTGACGCAGGGGATGTCGTTGGTGAATTAGATTGGTATGAGTTGCAAGAGGTTCGACAGGCGTTAGCCAGGCACAAGGTTACTTGGATCGTCAAACCTATCGACCCTTCAAATTCCCTCCAGGAACGTGAGTGGATTTATGTCGGGAATTCCAGTGTATCTGCGGAACTAGTTCATGCATTCAGATAGCTAATCTGTCATTCGCAGACGCTCATCCCAGCAGCACTCCCCCACATATTCCTCTTGATGCACATGTGCTTCGGAGACATCACACTCTTCGTTACAGAACTTGCAGCAAACCGTTTCTTCCATTTCATCCATTCTCCAATTATAGCACAATAGGGCCCACAAGTGAACCCCATAATGAACTAATTCGATGTTCTGTGCATAGCGGCCCAGACCGCAGACCTCAGCCTCATAAGGCTGTCAACCTCATCCTGTGCTCCTGCTCGGCTTGCTCGGCCAACAGCATCTGTCGTATTGAAAACACCTGGTTGTCAGACAGCTACTACTTCTTCTTTTTGTTTCTGATAGCGACACCAAGTGCTTCGAGGAAATTACTCTTTCTGTAATTACTATCATCTGAGGCTAGTTCAAGGATGCGCTCGGCCATCTCAGATAAAGTTTCATGTACTGCTTCCTGGATTTTTCCTTCATTTTCATCAACAAAGACAGAAACCTCTCCGTACCCTCTGTGACCCCAATCTATCAGCTCGTTAGAAAGAACTGCGCTGAGTTCGTCGACTGCAATATTTTTTATGCTCTTGACATCAACAGGTCGTATCTGTTGATAGATTGGGTGTTCGTCGATAGCACGTTTGACCAAATCATCGGCCAAAGACTTAACGACTTTGTTCACAAAGTTTTCGCTCTGGAACTTTTTGTGGTTAGTGGCACGTGACTCTAGCTGCTGTTTTAGTATGCGAAATGTTTTTTTGGCATATTTGTTCGTGTATGCATAATCGTCAAACACATTGGACTTATCAGGTTCGAATGACAGAAAGGCAGCCTCTCTAAAGGGAACTGGACCAATCGACACCACTTCCTTTTCTTCAGGGATAAGACTTGATAGTCGGCCAAGGTCAAACTTATTTAGAAGTTCGGTAGGGTTTAGATAGAAATTCCCCCCGTCATCAGGGCTGGCAACAAACAGAATTGCAACACCATGGTCGTCCCCCCATTGACTATCAACTGCAAAGTTAAATGCAACTTCAGGGTCGGTTGACCAGGACATGGCCTTGCCACCCTTGACTGGGACTACGCCACCTCCTTCGACATACCAGGCTCTGTTTGTTTCAACCATAAATTCAGAATAGGGAAGGCGTAAAAGTTTTGCTGCCACTCTTGGAGTAACCTTCATTCCACGATACAGCGGACCTTTCGGTGGTTGAACATACTTGTTGTATAGGCCACTTTGTTTTAATGGGTCGAGCACAGACTTAGCGAATTTAGCGAACCTGTCTCCACTGTTGTCAACAACCAGGCTAAGATAGGCATCCAAAAAAAGGTTCTCGGCCTCTGTGTTCGGTTCTTTAGCTTTGTCTCTTCGGATTCCATTCCTACCCAAGGACTCGGGTTCATCACTTGGTTCAGCCCAAAGGTACTTCCCAAAAGGAGCGTCTGCTGGGGCCTCGGCAGCCTGCTCATTCAACGACCTTTTAACTTCTTCTTCGATTAGGGCTATGAGTTGCTCGTGCTTCGACATTTAGTGACCATCCTTGCCTAATTATTCACATGGACAAACATTGGCATATTGTTTTGAATGGGGAACCGCTCCGTGTACAGGTTCTTAGAACACCCAAGGAGCACGCCCAAGGTTATCAGCATCACAAAATGGGACCTGGCCCTCATTCGGGCATGCTTTTCCTTTGGTCGGATGAGAGACAACGAGCCTTCCATATGCGCAATGTGCCATGCGACCTTGGTCTTCTCGGATTCAGTGCTGATGGAGAGCTTGTCTGTTCATTTGTGATGGTTCAAGGCACCAGGAAGGTGTACTCAACTCCTCCTTGTAAATTTGTCCTTGAGGTTGACCCAAGTTGGATTGATACTATCGACAAGGACAGTTGTAGACTCCAATTAATCAAGGAGTAAACATGTTCTATAAATGGCATCGAGGTCACACCCAATTGTTTTGGGATGTTAAGGACCAGGGCGAGCGACAACAGAAGTTAGACTATCTGTTCACATCACTATTCGGCAAAACCAGAAACGGAACTTTTGTTGAGGTAGGAGCTTCAAACGGGATTGACTGTGGAATTATGACACCGCTGGCTGACCTCGGCTGGAAAGGGCTTTGCGTGGAGCCAAACAAAAAATCGGCTTACATTTGTATGCGAAACCACGAGTATAACCAGGGAGTAAAAGTAGTCAACAAAGCTGCTGGAGCCGAGAAGAAGACCGTGTCAGTATTTGGGGAAGGTCATGGTGCGACTGTAAACTCCGAATACGTTGAAGCAAGCAAACAAATAAGTTGGACTGCACAGATGACGAAATCTAACGAGGTAATGCAGGATAAACTGGATACTATTCTTATAGAAGAAGGATTTGCGCCAGGCAACATTGACGTGATGTCTATAGATGTAGAAGGACACGAAATAGAAGTTTTCAAAGGCTTTGACCTGGCGAAGTGGAAGCCAAAGATGTTAATGGTTGAGATGGCAGATGTTCACCCCGATTTTAAGAAATTCCCTGAAACTGTGGCGAAATACCAGAACCTACGTGAGCAGATCCTCAATACAGGCTATAAACAGCTTCATCAGGACATTTGCAACACTGTGTTCATTCGGCGTGATTAGACTAAGCGCACGAACTCATACACACGTTAATATTCATAGCTCACTTAGAGCTTCATCGATTAGTCTAAAAATCATCTCTTGCAGGCCTTTGGGCCTGCGGTACATCAGGTCAGAGATTTCGTAGTCCTTGTTCTTGCCCTTATTTACGACAAAGCCAAGTGACTTATAGAAACGGATGAGAGTAGATCTAGTTGTGCCAAATGAAGAGTCGGGTGTCAGTGTAATGGCTTTGCCAGTCGAGTCGGCGTATGAGTTGATAGCTTTGAATATTTCACGACCGTACCCCTTACCACGCTGCTCTTGGTCAATTACAACAAGGGATACACGAATCTCGTTATCATACTCAAAGACACTCCATTTTTTAAGGATGTCTCCATATTCGTCTCTGATGGCCTGAAGGCTCATATCCTACATCATCTTTTGAACAGTGTCGTTCGGGGCTCTCACTCTTTGTCCGAGAAGGTAGGCATAGGTTTCATGGGTGTTAGCTGAGGCAGCCCACTGGTCGTTCATTCCAAGAGAAAGCATACCCTTGGCGTCCAACTCTTTGAATGTTCTGTTAAGAAAAATCAAATAGTCCTCAATCATACGGAGGCCTTCTTTGGCGATGTCAGAAGATTTTAGTTCAACTGGTGAGTGGTATCGTTCCATGATTTTCATTGCGTGCTTGGTTAGGCACATTGGACAAGCCATGTCTTGCCCTCCAGTGACACCAACAGCCTTCTCGATGACACCATCAACTTCTGCCTGGACTTCCTCGTAGATCCTGCCATACAGCTCCACGTGATCGCCAGCAAAGTTTGGTCCACGTGTTACGTGGTGAGCCGAATGGAACCAAAGGTGAATGGCCCTAAGCCAGGCTGGAACTTCAAAGATGAGTTCTTTTGCTGAATCGTCAAACACACGAGCTTGCTCATTAAGCATCTCTTGAAGTGACTCGTTTGTAGACTCGTTTATGATGCCTGCTAGTTTCTGTAGCCTTGCTTTTGTAGTTACCATTATTTGCTCACATATCTCCTAAGAGGACGATTGGTTCCTCTTCTTCTTTTTCTATCAGTGCTAATGGCACCAAGCTCCTTCTCAGGACTCTCAAAGCATCATTAAGCAATTCTTCTTCTTCGGCGGTGAAACGTCTTCTGTTATTGAAGTATGAACCCTGAAGTTGTTCGATCTTTTTTATCACAGGCGCAGCTACTTTTAAATAGTTTCGATGGCCGATGAACTCATCTTGTGATAATTTATTGTTTTTTTGGTTAAGGTACTGATTGAATCCATGTTCCTCAGGAACGGACTCCCTTAGATTGGAAGAAACATTCTCCGTTTCCGTTAAGATACCTGCTAATCTCTGCCACCGTTTTTTTGTAGTCATATTCCCTCTGTTTCTAACTAGTAGTTGAAAAGACTCATTAACTCATCAACCGAGGCTTCTTTTTCACGCTCAGCCCGTTCACGCTCCTCAGGTGACATAGCTTCACGGTCAAGCCTCTCACGTTCCTGACGCTGCTCACGGTCTTTATCAATGCCGTGTTTTCTGTTGTATGCCGCAGTTTGTCTCTCCTTTTGCTGCTTGCGGAGAAGTTCTCTATCCCTTATCTGTGTGTATTCACTCTCGACATCGCCATGTTTTTCGATGGATTCACGGAAATGAAATATCACAGGGACTTTGGGGATTTTGAGTTGGATAGCAGTCTTCAAGCGATGGTTACCCTCGCCGACCATAGCAACACCATTCTTGCCAAAGATCATTTGAATTGGGTGCTCTGGGTCAAACCCCTTCTCACTCATGGACTTCTGGAGATCTGGTCTTGAGTCCCTGTGAAACTCTCTGTATCGGAACAGTTCCCTAGGTGGGAACCAATGCGGCCCTTCATCAACCTTGATTCCTCGCTCTACTCAATCTTCTAAAACCCCCTCTAGGGTTTTATCAGTGTTTGTCCGTGCTTCAAAAAGCAAATATTCCAAAAGCGGTTCAAGAGAGGCGGTGGCTTCATTCACACTCACAAGTGCAAGAAGTTCTTTCGAGATGTTTTTGACCGCTAATGGGCCAAGCTTGGAACCTCCGATTGCGATGTTCTCAAGCTTTTCTTTCATGCGTTCGGGCAAGTTCTCGGCGTAGAACTTAAACATCTTAAGATACTTTTCTGGTTCGCCTTGTTCATATTCAGCAAGCGCATGAATGAAGTCGTTAAGCTTTAACTGCGGGTCAGACAAGTCAACACCTGCATCATGTACATATTCGTACTCCGTTTTGCCACCTCTGTAGCTTGCGTTATAGGATATGCCCGACTTGAGGAACTCCTCACGGGTATGTTCGGTGTATTTATTTTCCTTGCGGTCAAAAGTCCAGACACGTGTAATCTGTGCAGGCTTAACAACACCAATTAAAAGACCTTGCGGCTCATTGCTCGGCTCAAGCATCCCAAAAGACATCCAGGGCCTGAAGGAGTTGGGGAACTTGTTTTTAACCCAGTCAAGAGCATCATCACCTTTTAGCTTCCGCTCTTCTCGGCCAGTTACGCCCGAGTAATCAGTTCCGTGGATGAACTTGGCGTACACTTTCAATTCCAATATGGTTCCGTCACCGAACTTTTTCGCCACTTCAAAATCTGGAGTGACGAACAGGCCTCTGTGCCTCGGTCCACCATAATCTCTGCCCCGTACTTGTGTGGCATCAAAGCCATTGATCAATTCTTGTATCCGTGACAGGGAGGTGCCGTGGTATACTGTAAGAATGTCGTTTGGCTTAGCACCCGCAATCTTCTCATAGGAGCCAGCCGAGATTGCTTCAAGTAGAGACTCTAGGTTGTCGTTGGTCTTCATTTCACTTACAAACTTTGGAGGTGGCACGTAGTCCCCCCCCCTCTTCCTGTTTTATAAACCCATACAGGCACAGGCTTGCTTGGGTCGACAATTCGGTAAGCTGCTAGACGGTGGTGACCATCCACAATCCAAACCTGACGCTTGTGCTGAAATACCTCTATTGGGTTGAGGGATTTGTTGTTTTCGAGTAGTTCAACGAAACGCCCAATTTTTTCTGAGTCTACAGACTTTTGTGTCGTATGCACTTCGCCAGCCCATGCGCCCGCACGTCCGCCTTGAATCCCAATATAGCCTGGCCAGTCACTATCAGGGTGCACAGTGACATTTGGAATTTTTGCGGTTCTAGTCAGCATTTGGTTCCCACCTTCCTAAATACCCATTTGGACCAAGAAAGTTGCCGCCTTTCTATATTTAACCACACAATGATGTCACTTGACCAACTTTTAGAATCGCTCCTCAACGAACAAGATGAGGAAGACTACGGCGAAAAGGCTCTTGGCCTTGACTACGTCATGAACGAACCCACCAGGAAGAAAATTCCTCACGGGACAATGAACCTCTTCAAAAACGAGGGTTACCACAATATTTTGGCGACTCTCAAGAAAGCGTCTAAGGAAGAGATTGACTACTGGAGCAACTGGTATCAATATGCTCACGGTCACGTCTCTGAACTTGCAAGCAAGTATGGTATCGACACATCTGTTGCAGCAGCCGTCTGTGCAGTCTTGAGTCCAAATCTAGGTTGGAAGATGAACCTACTCGCTGCCTCACGTATCCTCGATAATTGGATGCATCTAGGTGGCGCAGAAGGTTACCAGTTTTGGGACAAGATTCCCGCATACAAGACCAACCAGAATAAGGCCATGAAGATCCTTGAGACTGGCGACCTAAGCATTGTCAAGGGGCCTAAGGTCTCTGTGTTCTTTCACTCCCTCGAAAATCCAGATAGGGTTGAACGTGAACTCGTTCTTGATGGACACGCCATCAATGTTTGGAGAGGCATCAAAACGCCACTCAAAAACATGAAGAGCCCAAACAAAAATGAACGTAAAGCCATCATCTATGATTACAGAAAAGTTGCTGACCTCGTAGGGCTTACCCCACAACAGGTTCAGGCTGTAACTTGGTTTATATGGAAGTATGTCACAAAGCCCCCGAAGATCAAAGGTAAGGTTCATGTCGAACAACCTGCCATGAAGGAAGCGAGGCGACTTCTTGGCTTTATAATCAAAGAAGAAGTTGCTAAACTTTTGAACCTTTAGCCAAATTATCTTCAGCCCAAAGAGGCTGAAGGTTCGTGTAATTGAAACATGTTCTTTGTTCTGATGCTAGAGATAAGTCAAATTTTGCGCATGGAATAATATGATCAACATGCCATCTTTGACCATAATTTTCCCATGTCATCCCGAGAAGAAAGTTGGCCTCTAACGATTTTTTAAGGGTTAGGATGTCACATCCTAGCAATTCAAGAGTTCTTGCTGACTTAGTACCACGTTTTATTGTGCTCCACACCCTGTTCCTTAGATTCCTAACCAAACGAAACATGGGGTCAGATATCATCTTTTTACGTTGCCACTCAAGGCTCTTAGTGCGTATTTTTTCTTTGTTGGCCTGGTAGTATGCTTTGGATTTAGCTTTGTTACAAGTCCTACACAAATCTGTTAAAAGGTCCCAATTTCTTGAGCATTTATTGAATTCGTTTAGCATAGCTATTTTCTTGCAACTGTAGCATTCCTTATGTTCAGTTAATCCAATAAACACATGCGGCTTAATGCCTTTAAAGGTGTGATGCTTTCCATTCCGACGTTTGTGGTTTATGTTCTTTGCATTTCTCTCATGAGACAACCTAGAATTTTCATTGCCGCATGATTTGCATATATTGTGCAAACCATCCCAAGCCTGTTTTGATTTGTGAAATAATTTTAGAGCACACCATTTATTACACCTTGAACAATGTTTTTGTTCAATCACACCCATGAATCGATGTGGTTTACGTTTTCTGCCGAGTTTTCCCATACTTTAGTTTGCAGCATTATTGAATATTTGTAACTTGGTTTATATGGAAGTATGGCACAAAGCCGCCTGTGATCAAGGGCAAGGTTCATGTCGAGCAACCCGCTATGAAGGAAGCGAGGCGACTTCTTGGCTCTACAATCAAAGAAATGGTCAAAGAAGCCCTGGGCGATTCAAAGAGGTTTTCTTTTAGCTGAGGAATCCACCAGTGATACGTTCAAGTAGTTTTTTCAACTTCATGTAGTCTCCTGGGCGGACAGGCATGTCGTCTTCAGCAGATTCCAACTCAATCACATATCGAGCATCGTCGAGCAACTGTAACACGTCGCTCAGCCGAAGGCCGCCAGATTGTTCGTTGATAACGTTTTCCGAGATAAGTCCCGCTAACTCCTGAAGTCGTTTTTTGTAATATCGTTCATGCTATATTTAGATAGCCTCTATTCCCGCAAGTTGCTGCCAACGCTTCCGAGAAAAGGATTCCCCGAGCATATCTTGCGCAGTTAGCCTTGCTCCATGATCAGCCGAGTGAAGTAGTTGGTCCCAGTACTTCTTAGGTGTCGTTGGATTCCGCTCAAGCTCCATGTAGAACCTATCACCAAAGTAACTCTTGTCTTCTAGCCAACGAAGAGAATCTGCGTGACTAAAGTCTAGCTTCTGTAACAGCCAACCATACAGGTCTGATTTGGAGTCCGAAATATCCCATTGGTGCCAGAACTTCGGGAGCATCTGAACCACTTGCGCAATTTCATTTCTCGTGAGTTTCAAACTTCCATTAGATTGGTGTTTGAGTCTACTCAACATGGTTACCAGACGTTCTTCTTTATCTGGGCTTTTCCTCGGCGTTTGAATCGAAGTGACAAGATTTGCGCCACCTGGCCACGTCTGAACTCCTTGGCAGCTTTCTACAGGAAGTAGCCAGCCATCATAATCAACAATCCCATCATAACCAGCAACATGAAGCAACTTGTTGAAACTGCCAAGACCTTCTGCTTCCATCGTAGATAGGACGTCTCCTAGGTGGGCGAAGGCAGGGTTGTGCTCAGCAATGTTCTTGAACTTGTTGCCTGGCGGATTCAACCCTGGCAATTCCCCATAAGCCGCCTGAAGCTGTTCAACACTTCTCTTGAGCCTGGCTTCATTGAAGTCACTGGCGTGACCCTGCTTCAATATAACCATTTTGGAGTTATCAATCCGAGCAACGTTGGCCCACTGGCGTTTAGTGGCAAAGCCATTGCCAATGCCTGCATCGCAATCGGATGAGAGTTAATAGAAGTACACACCTCTTGGGAAGTAACCTCCACCAGGAGCAACGCCCCATTTTTTGAAGTCGGAGTAATGAACCCCATGTGTTGCAAGTCCACTTTCTTCGCCTTGCATGTAATCCTTTAGCGTGTGCTGAAAGTTACTTCCGTAGAACTGCTTCACGTTGGCTTCCTTGAGATTTCCCACGGGTTTTCTACCTAGGATTTTAACACTTACCCTGTCAAGCATTGCTATGTTAGTTGGGCCAGGCCCTCTTACGTTAAACGAATCGTACCCGTTATCCTTCAGCCACTCAATAAAGTCACCAGTCTCCAACACATCATAGTTTAAAAGATCTATAGCTTTGAGTAGCTCTTCCGCTTCGTACCAATCATCTTCGCCGAGGTCAAACATTCCTCTGGAAAGCATGTCCTCAACTAGTTTCTCTCCGTAAGGAGACGGGATTATGTGGTGCCCATCCTTTATTCGGAGTTCTTGGTCAGGAAATGTTTTTTTAGGGCTGGCCTCAACTTCGTATATCCATCCACGTGGACCTGCATTGATAGCTGCGAAACTCCTGTCAGGAGTCAGCCAAATAGGGATTGAACGGTAGCACCATCAAATGCCACCCAATCTCTTTGGGTAAAGCTCTCAAACTTGTTCGGCGAGCCGTGGTATAGGCGTATAGACATGCACTTAATTAGCAGCCAATGGGAGTAGGCACGTCCAGTATTTGCTTAAAGTTCTCGGCAAGGCTTTGGTTTTAGCCAACTGGGGCTAACCAGTACTGATGAAACATGCGTATCCGTATATTTGAGTTACTGAAGCTTCTTCCAAGAACCAGATAAAACCAATCACCAGCATCAGTTTTATAAAACTGAGGTTGGACAATATCCAAATTTATCTGCAAGCGGTCAGACCAAGAAGCTGGGATTGACATCGAACTTTCAACTAACAAGCGGTCTAAAACTAAGACGAGAAAGTCCTGCACTTCATTATGCATTACGTTGGAATTTGTTACCTGTGCAAGCTCACCTATTTCAAAAGGTTTATACATGATTTGTTATCTCCTATGAAGAACAATAATTGGCTCAGCCTTGAATGAGCCTTTGGCTCTATCACCAAGCTTTTTAGCTTTTTCAAAATGACTTCTACTCATTTGTAGATGGTATCTGTGTGACTCTTTGAACCCCATTTCCTGGGCAATCTTCAGCAAATCGTCTATCATTGGCTCAACCATGTTGATTGCGAGTTTTCCTTCGGGCTTCAATAGGGTTATAATGGTTCTGAGAGTCGGCTTCCACCATTCACTAGTGAATTCCTCAAATGTCCTATTCCCGTATGCCTGACCATTTTCCCCGTTGTCATACACTTCTTTGTCGAAATAGGGAGGACTGGAGAAGGCTAGGTCTACCGTTCCCAAAAGAGCTTTGGGCGGGACCCACACTTCTGACCCGACGTTCCAAATCTTTGCTCGGTCTTTTGCACCAATGAACTTTGCCATTCGCTTGTTGTTTTCCACTACCTCTGTCCATGGATCACAAGCAACATACTTCAGGTTATTTGAACTTGCGAGTGCTCCAAGCATTCGGTGACCGAAGCCAGCTGAGAAATCAAATACAATGCCATCGTTTGGAGTCAGTTCTGTGTAGATGTGTTTGGCCACAAGGCAGTTGAAAGTAGAGGTCACAGCAGCCATCCTAGTGGACCTGAAGCCCTGTCTAAGCATTGCCCCATGTATATTGAAGGTTTCCTTATAGGTAATATTCAAACGGTTTCTAATGACTTTTAGCAAAATGTCATCATCGCTGAAAGCTTCAATCATAGATTTGCTATTCCTACCATTGTCTTTCACAGTGTAGAATTGTCTGGAATTGAAATGTTGTGTAAGCTTGTTGCCAGCCGTCTGCTTATTGGGTAAAAAAGTAAACCCTTCTTCTTGTTTGGGAACAAGAGTTTCTTTTTGTAGTTTTGCCCATTCCTTTTTTAGGGTTTGCTCTTCATGAAGGATATAAGGAAAGCCGTTCTCTTTGTAGAAGGCAAACACATTCTTGGCCACCTCTTCTTTTTCTTCGACGGGCATCTTCTCAACTAAGGCTGAAGAGAGGTTTCGGTCTTGCCAGCGCAACATTTTAGTTCCGCCGTATGGAACTGCGCCTGTATCTCCGTAAAGCATACCCGAGACATCAACCTCAAACAATGTTTTGCTTGAGCCACAAGTGAACACACGATAGACATATCCGTTTGCTTTCGACCACTCTTTCGCTGCATCAATCTTGTCCGCAGTTTTTTCTTTGAACCTCCCTTTAATTTCTACAACCTCTTTTTTGTTTTCGGAAACAAAGTCAGGGATGTAAACATGTTCACGGCCATCTAAAGTCGACGTGTAGGGAATGCGGATCTTATGTGTCTTAGTAAGATCGCTGTAGTTGTCTCTATGGAGTATGACAAACTGATGTTCCCAGGTGCTGTCAAAACGTTCTTGCTTGCCAGTAATTGGGTTGGTTGTAACAAAACTTCCACTGCGATTGAACTCACCCCGTTCAAGCCTGGCGATAGTTTCTTTGCGACGCTGGTTGATAAGCTCTGGATTCTCCTTGTACCGCTTATGGGCCGCCTTGCTATAATTCTCACGATGCTCTTGTGAGCGGACTTTGCCGGTGTTTGGGCTGTCTGCACCTTTCTTGCCCCACATTGGGTTGTTGATACCGATAGCACCACATTTGATTGAGCAGAAGGTTGGGAAGCCGCCTTTGCGCCTCTTGAGGGGCAGCTCACAGGCTGAACACTTTGGTCGTACGCCCTGAAACAACCATTTAATCTCGTAATCTTCAAAAGACATACCATGTTCTTTGCGAACGTGTCTCCCAAGAACGTTGTTGGAGTTTGCCACTAGCTCCTTACACTCCAAGCATTTAACTGTGAACACAATTACTTTCCGAGTGGATTCAACAATTTCTTTGTGGTGAAATCCGAAGTGACTACCAATTGATCGTTTGGAGTTGGAGAGGACAGCCTGAATTTCACAAAGTCGGCAGACAACTTTCTTATCTCCCGTCAGATATACGTGTTTGTTAAATGGGGTGTTGACTAGAATTTCATCATGCATCGTCTTCTACCTTTAGAGCTAGTTTGTAAAGTGAGTTACCACATCCGTATATACGCTGGACGTTCTGTGCTTTAGCAACTTCCTTCTCACTCTTGTTTGCCTCGGCTTTATACCTGAAACGGTTGAAGAGCTGAACGCCGTCTGTGTACCAATAATTGATACCCGTGTGTTTGACATAGTCAAAGCCGGCTAAATCGTAAACTCGGCCTGTCCCATGTAATAAGTCTGCGTACGAGATGATAGTATGGAGCTGTTGACTCTTAGTATACTTTTTGACACATGACAGTAGTTTACTAAAGCCTCCTACTACCGTAGTGTTCATCCTAGTAGCGAACCTGGCAATTTCCAAAGAATCTTTGTAGACCTTATGCATCGGGCTTCGTAGCGACAGCGCAGAAAGTACTTCGTTTGTTTCTTTGTCAGTTAGGGCAAACGTGGCTTTTGCTCTGCACCATCCGTGTAAATGATTTTTAGTGAAAAAAGCTTTTGCTGCTTTCGAATCAAGCATTGTTATTTGCAAGGTCCTGGCTCCCACCTTTTTCGCATTAAGTCCCAGTTGGTTATCAATCATTGACTTTACAAGCTCGGATTGTTGCTCCCATTGATTAGAGTAAAATTGAAGAAGTTTGATTCCTTTGTTTTTAGCGTGCAGGTGCTTCTTGTAGTGGAGCTTCTTGTCAAACCCAGGCTGGCCTTTGTCCATATGCCAATAAACTCCGTGGTATTCAATTGCCAAGTGCAATTTAGGGACATAAATATCCAGCTCATAAGGTGCAATGACAGTCCGATCGTTTCTAACAACGTCATGGTCAATTTTAGACTCAACGTAATTGCCAAGTTCTAGTTCGCCTCTTGAGACTGTGAAAGGGTAGCAAAACTTACAAAGGGTTCCACGCTCTAGGGACTGAAGCGTTTTGTAGGAGGTGCGGTGACACCTGGTACACTCAACTGGCAATTTTTGGTATTGCCTAGATTCATATTCTTCGTATGAAAAATTTGTTGAGATGATGAAATCCGACTCTCTAGCCTTTAGCCTGGCTTTGAATTCACCCTGGGTAATTTTCGAACTAATCTTTAGTGTTTCAATCGTTTGGTTAGAGTGTTGTTGGCCATAAAAGTGATTCCCGTTTCCTAACATTGAGATTGCTTGCTTGAGTATTCTTTTGTCGTCGAATTTTGTTTTCCCTTTATTCCAAGCCTGAGCTTGCCCCCCACGGCGCCCCCCACTTTTCATTGCATGTTTGGAATGCTCCTTGCAAAATCTTTTGAACGTAAAAGAAACGTATCTGGGTTCTTGTTTGCAGTCCTCAAAGGCACAAACAGGTGTTCGGGAATTCTCACACAAATATTTTGATGTGTACGTACATGAATCCATGCTATGCTTTTTTTGTAGATGGCTCGCTAACCTTCTCTTGGATTCAAAATCCTTATTGCAGACTTGACAGCGCATGTCATTACACCCTTACTTGAGTCGCCAAAGTCATGCAAGGGTATGATAACACCAATACTTCTTTTTGAAATCTGTTCACCCTCAACAGCTCGACCATACAAATAGTATGGCACACTCTGTTGGCGGTGTTCACCAGTTAAAAGAGAAAAGCCGCCAAAAAGGCGGCTTTCTCGTGTGTTTTAGCTGTTAGCTAATCAGGTCAGATGAGACCCATGTCTAGAACTGTCACGGTTGCATAAAAGTCATTTCTAACCATCTTCTTGCCGTAACGAGTCATGACACCCTTACGTGGCGTGAAATCTTCCTGTGCATAGATGACAGGAGTAAGGATAAGTGGTACGTACGGAGCGTAGATGTATCCTGATTCAAGGAAGGTGTTGCCCTTTAGGCCAACTAGAACCTTGTTGCTTGGGAAGTAAGGGTCCTTGTAAACCGTGTAACGGTTGTTAAGGGTACCAACTGCCTCGGCGCCGATTACCATGTTGTCACGAACCTGTCCGTCAGCGTCTACTCTGTAGGAAGGCTTGTATGCAACTAGGTGCTCAAGGATGGTGCAGACATCTGGGCTGGTAACCATGAAGTTACCTGAACCACGGAGTGTCTTACGGTGGATGGTGTTCGCAGCATCAGTGATGGTCTCAAGCAGAGTCTGGTACCACTCCTGGATGTTTACGAATGCCATTGGGCCTGGGGATAGGGTGCTGGACTGTAGAGCCTCTGCGCCTGTGAACTTGTTCACAATCTTACCTGGAGCACGGCTCCAGAAGAGGTTAGCAGCACCTGCCTGTGTGAGAAGGTCGTTCAAAATCTCACGGTCAATGTCGAGTGTGATCATCTCAGAGAGAATGTTCGTAAGCTCGACTTCTACATCGATTGAGTAGAAGGCCGTAAGGTCCTGAGCCATTTCTGGCGACCAACGAGCACGCAGCTTACGGGTCTGAGCCGTTACGCTGGTGGATTCGATTCGGATATCAACCTCTGGGATTCGTGGGCTAGAATCGACTGCGAAGTCAGACTCGAAGCTTGGGATGGTAAGGGTTGAACCGTCAGTGTTGACCGAAAGTGCGTCAGCGATAGCTGCGGAAGCAGTTACTGCGTTACCCACAGTGCCATCTGGAGCTGGTGGGGTACCTGCGTTACCAAGACGCACAACGAACATAAGGTGTGAACCACCGAGTGGGCTTGGTGTAAAGACACCATTGGCAACATCCCAATCACCACGCTGCGTTAGCTTGCGTAGGTTGAGGACGCCACGTCCACCCTGGTACTTCTCGCCCCACTCCACTGCGGAGTTGGTAACACTACCGAAACCAGTTATACTGATTTGGTTGACGTTGGTAAGGTCGGTACCAGTGATTTTGCCAGTGAACTCAGATGTTGGCACGAATGCGAACGAGTAGTCCAAAAGGTTATCTGCGAGATCACGTTCAACGTTTGCATCGTACATTGCGTAACGAGCATTGAAGCCTGTGAAGTCTGCGGAAGTAGCTACGGCTGCGCCTGCGGTCCATACGGAACCAGTTGCCCAGTAGCCGACAGATGCTGCGGAACCTGAGAGCCAACGGCTCTGCTTGTGCACCTTCGAGTAGCCATGACCTGCAAGGTCGTACTGGCCACCAGTTGCGAGAGAACCTGAACGTACGCCAACACCACGTGGGTTGTTGTATACGGAGTCCTGACTCGTGTAAGTTGATGGGCTAACCACGGATGTGGTTGAGAACTGGTTCGCTGATGTACCTGCGTCTCCACCAACCGATGAACCATAAGTGTAATCGAGGTAGAAAAGCAAACCAGTTGGTAGGCTCATTGGCTGAACCGATACAACTTCATTTGCAATCAAGCCTGCGAATACACGGCGTACGATTGGGAAAGCGACGTTGGTGAAACCAGCGATTTTTCCGCTAGAGGTTAGGGAAGCTCCTCCGAGGGACAATGCGTTTGTCTCCTTGAGCAACTCAGCTGCCTGGTTCTCAAGTAGACGAGACATGTTATCTCGGTTCATTCCCTTTAGGCCCTCTAGGAGTCCTGTGGCGTTCCATTTCTTGGACAGACGTGGTGAGTCTGCGCCAAGGGAACGTCTTTTTACGCCCTCTGCGAGCTGTGACAGTGTGAAAGTCTTCATTTGATTTTTCTCCTCAAATCTTTTCTAAGTATTTTGCTAAAAGCTATTTTCCGTTACTCGCCCTTTTTAATGCCAGCAAGTACCTGCCAACGAGAAGCTGTTTGAGTTTCTGGATGTTCGCCTGAAGAAGAGTTCTTGCTCTCATTCAAGCTTGCGCTCCCTGGTCGAGTAACCGTCGAGGATGATCCGCCCAATTTGCGGGAAGCTTTGTTATTGTGTTCGTTGAGCTTGCGCTCAATCTTTTTGTAGATTGCCTTTGTTTCGGCAACCGTACGACCCCTATCAAGGTGCTCAACAATTTGCTGTAGAGCCTTCTTGGTAAGAGCACTTTCGTTTAGAGCCCTGTGAAGGAACTTGCTGTAGTACACAGCCTTGCTGGTGAAGAGGTTGGTCTCTACCAACTGGCCCTTCACGGATGCTAGTTCTCTGTTCTTGGCCTCAAGAATCTTTTTGGCACGACGAAGCTTCTTTTCAAGAAAGCGTGCTCTGTGTGCTGATCTCTTACTCTCCATTGCCATTTCTTCCATGTCATCCTGGAGAACTTCGTCCTCCTCATCATCAAGCTCATCATCAAGCTCATCATCAAGCTCATCATCAAGCTCATCATCAAGCTCATCATCAAGCTCATCATCAAGCTCATCATCGGAGCTAACGTTGAGGGTGACATCAACATCAAGGTCATCAAGACCAAGTTCAGCTAGTTCTGCTTCCACCTCAGGTGGGAGGTCTACGGAAAGTACGAGGTCAGCTGCATCGTCTAGGTCACTGTCAAGTGCCATGTCGTCAACTACTTCAAGCTCTTCATCGCCGTCCATGTCCATTTCCATCATTCCTGCGCCCTCCTTTAGGTGCTCATGTGAAGGATCCTCACCGCCTTCTGGGCCAGGATCTGGGTAATCTTCTGATGCATCAACTTCGAATGCCTTGTCCTTGTCCTCTGCCTCACGGAGAGCGGCCAATTTCTTCTTGATACTATCTTTGCGGATGGAGCGTACTGCTTCCGCAAGTTCTGCGTCGTCGACTTCAAACTCAGCTGTTGGTTCTTCTCTTGTGTCACCAAATCCAGCTGCACCCTCTGCTACGTCATCGTTTGCATCGGTGTCTGCGTCTGCACTATTTTCTTTTAAGCCAGGCTCACCTTCATCCCAGGGCATTTCCTCGGGATTGTCAGTGTCCTCAAGGGCATCTGCCTCTTGAGTGTGTCGGTCCTGGTGGACCCTGATGTCTTCTGGTTTTCCAAGTTTTGGATCAACACCAGAGACGTCAGCTGCATGCTCAGAGTATTCGTCATCTACTGGCATGCCGCTGTCGCCAGTGCTGGCCGAATCTTTTGCGAGGTTTTCGTCTTCCTCGAAAAGCTGTGCTGCATATTCTTTGAGAGTCTTCATGTTGTTGGTACCTTTTGTTTCGCTACTCAATGAGTAACTATTGTGCAAACTCGCCTCTTTCAGTTTTAAGAACAAAAATTCCAACTTGTTTTCGTTGAGACGAGCTTGTTTGTTTGAAATGCTTCCACGACCACGCATGCCATCAATGGCCTCCAATAGGTCGAAAAGTCTTTGTTTAAGCGATTCACGTGTAATATCTGTCACGTGATTGGAATAAAGTGCTCTATCAACTCGTTCAGAAAGATCTGATAGAACTCTCTGATACTCCTTGAAAGTAATTGCTTCTGTTGAAAGGTCAAGTGGGTCTTCCTCTTCACCTTCGACAGGAACTGCTTCGCCTGCTGGGGCAGGAGCAAGCTCAGAGCCTTCTGGTGCGAGGTCAAGCATAGGCTCTTCGCCAGTTGCTGCCACGGGCGCCGCACCCATTTCTTCACCACCAGCACCTGGTGGTGTAATGGTTACTTGATCGGTATCTGCATCAACGAAAAGGTCATCGAAGTCAACAACGATTTTACCCTCTTCATCAGGCATACTTGCGTCCACACCAACATCCCCAAGCGCCCCAGGGTCCTCGATAGGAGCTGGGTCGGCAGTTGGAACAGTTGCGGTTGGAGCTGTGGTTGGTGCTGGTGCTGGTGCACCTTGGGCTGGGGCTGGCTGAGCCGCAGGCGCAGGTTGCTGTGCTTCTAGGTCAAGCTCATCGTCCTCAACCTGCTCAAAGTAGAAGTCACTGTCACCAACTGATTCCTTAGCGATCACCTTCTTGATGTAAGGCGTAAGAGCCTCTACAAGACGGTTTTTGGCGTCCTTCTCAGCAATCTCACGGATCTTTTGTGCGTCTTTCAGCGCTTCTGTAAACAGGTCTGTCATTTGTTATTCCTTATTAGGTTTAGGCTGTTGGTTCTGAGTTACCGAACATGAGCGTGCCAATCTTCTGGCGAGCAACATTCACGGATGTCTCGTGTGGGCTTGTAAGCGTGCTTCCCTGGAAAGGTCCGCCGCCGCCTCGTGCAGCCACAGTTACGGCAGCACCCTCAGCTGGGATGTCTGCTGGGTTTTGTCCCTCGGGTGGAGACGCAACGTTAGGGGCGTATGGGGAGCCAGGAAGTCCACCACCACCAGTTACAACTTCTTCAAGATTTGGTGCGTCAGCGTAATCACGATTGAATGTTCCAAAGGTGTGACCGCCATCATCTACCACGCCTTCGATAACCTCGCCCTCAAAGAACGTCTCGACTGCTGCGTCTGTTAGGTATGACGGAGCGCCGCCCAGATTGTTGTAAAGTGGGGACCCTGGGTATGAAGTCTTGCGTGCTTCTGTGTCAGAAGAACCGTTAGCACGTGTGGTGCTTGGTACTTCTACTACTAGTTGTTTGTGTGTTGGCATTATTGAACCTTCCTTCTTGGTAGTAAATATGTAGAACTATTGAGTTCCTACTGATTGTACTTACCAAATGCTAATGCAGCCCAATGTTGTGCGCCTTTTCCACCACTAAGTACGTCCAAAGCTGCCATGTCTTGGCGTTCTTGCTCTGGGTCTGGTTCTCCGCTATAAAGCCCCGCTGAGCCATGGCTTTCGTAACCTAATTGCCGCTGAAGTGTACTGGCGGCTGTGTCAGCGAAAATCGCTTCCATCATTTTAGCTTGTTGTGGGTCACCACCAGATGCTTCTGCTGCTGCTCGGCGGGTTAACTCTTGGAGTCGTGTATTCTTGCTGCCCTGACCACGTAGACTATCCTGTTGTCTCTCACTATGATCATTGCTCATCGGTTCACTTCTTTGTCCGTACGAGGCAGCAAAGTCATTTGCAGCAGGTCGACGGGCAACATTAGCTCTTGGACTAACACTTTCTTTAATAACGTTATCAAACGCACCCTCGTCTACTAGTTCACGTACTACCTCTTTGAGGATTTTTTTGAGTTGTGTTTTGTTGAGTTTCATCTTATTCCTGGTTGCAACGACTTCCCCTATAGTAAATTAGGGACCTAAAAGGCGTTTTCAGATCTTGTATCCGTACTTGTCTTTTAAACCAATAACTACCTGACGCCACATGTCCTCATCAAGCATTTCAACGATATCCTCCAGAAGCTCATATGAAGAGAGATTTACTTCACTACGAAACCGATCAAGCTTCATAACACGACGTTCAAGAATTCCCGATTCATCAAGCTGACTCTGCACAGCCTCTTTGATCATCTCTTTCAATTGTGTTTTAGTGAGTTTCACATTAAATCTCAGAGATCAAGGTCAACCGTCATGATTGGTCTGTTGCCGAGGTCAATGGTGTTTTTGTCAGAATCCAAGAACCCCTGAATTAATTTGGCATCTTTGGTATACTTGGCAGCTTTTCTCTCTTGGCGACGCCTGGCATAGCTTGCAGCTTGCTTCTCAAGACGTCTGACTACGTTGCTGTTGACCTCGTCAACTGCATAATCATCAAGTCCAGCCTCACGAGCTACTGTCCTAGCCTCATCAGAGGAGTTGGCCTTCACAAGCCCGTAAATGTTGTCCGATGTCCCGTCTCCGATAGCATGCAGCTTCGAACCTCCATCAAGCCGTCTGCGTAAGTTGGCCAGGACAGCGCCCCTGTCATCTGAATCGTTTGGGTCTAGCTGCTCTCGAACTGCCTCACGAATCATTCGTATAAGTTGATTTTTAGCAACTTTCATATTTTCCTACCAATCTGGAGCAACGATCTCATCAAGGTCGTCGTCTTCCATCCAAGCTTCATCTTCGCCATCATCATCACCCTCAAGTTCGACATCCCACATTTGTGCAATCCACTCAAGGTTTTGAGTAGCTTCGACTGAAGACATGGCTCTCATGAGTTCCTCAAGGATGGAGGTGTCATCTGCACCACCATCACGAATTTTCTCAAGTAAGTCCCACTCACGGGACCCAGCAGCCTCATTGAGCTGTTTGCGGATAGTCTTGCGGACCATTTCTCTTAGTTGACTTTTTGAGACACGAACAACTTTGTTTTCCCTCATTGAGAGTTCCTCAACATCGTACCCGCCAGCGTCAACCTCACTTTGAAATTCATCAGCTAGTTCTTGAGCTACAGCCATACGAATTGCCTTTGGGAACATTTCATGCCAGCCCTTAGGATCGCCGCCAAATTCCTTGGCGTATTTTTTGGCACCATCATTTACAAGGTACATCCAGAGTTTGGTTGCCTTGCTTGGATCGTAGTTGCCCTTTCGCATTTTTCGTGCGAGGTTCTTCATAATGGGCATTGTGCGCTGACGGTAAAGCTCACCATCATTGTCGATGAAGATCTTCAGCTCCCTGACAACCGAATCATCAGTGTCAAATCCCTCTTTCAATATTAGTTCAAAATTCATTTTACATTCCTTCAATTTCATTATTATCGCCAACGATGAGCCATGTCTCACCAAACTTTTTTGAAAGTTCTGTTAACTCTTTTTCGTATTCAGGCCACTGTCCATCAGCAAAGCCAGAACCATGTCCATTGCGGGTTAGCCAGAAATCGTGTCCAGCCCTCTCTTCACGCCCATCAATCATTTCACCTGCAAGCTCCTGAAACTTGTCGCAATCAGATTGCATTTTTCTAAGAGTCTCTTCGGAGATGTCAGCAGATTCGTAGTTCACGTCTAAAGGCTGGCCACTTGAATCATCTGTGCTGCTCCAAAGAGCTGCTTCAATATAAGCTGAACAGAAGTCATCCATGGTACCACCAGATTGCTCGTACATGGCCTCTCCTAGCTCTCTGTCGCCGTCTGCAAATAAATCCGATAGCTTACGTGGTTCTTTATTCCTGTCGGGCCTACGGTCCATGTCTGGACCGCATTCAAGTTCCATGCCCCGAGCAGATTTCTTGGTAGCCTGGCGTTTCTTGTTGACGTCATCACTTTTACGCTTCTTTTCACGTTCTTTTTCCAAGTGGATTGCGATATCATTCTGAGACATTCCGCCATCAGGGGAATAAACGCCGTGGCGCTCGTTTAGCTGCTTGCGGATAGCCAAACGAACCATCTCTTGTAACTGTCTTTTGTTAACTTTCATAGGTCTGTTTTCATTTTCTCTAAGTATAAGCCTTAGGCTTTTAGCCATATGACCTTCGCTTAGTCCACCCTGTTGAAACTTCTTCTTCATTTTCTTGACGTAGCGGGCGATATTTTCTTTGGCCCCGATGCCGATGCCGAAGTCTTTCGTTTCAAGTGTCTGGGTTGTTTTCAGTAGGCTCACTACAAAGATTTGTTCGGCAAAAGAATCACGTTCTTCTAGTTTGATATTCACCCTAAATGGGCCGCCGACATCAATTTGGGCTTGCATGTAGTAAACATTAGCCTCCTCACCAAATACCTTCTTCCAGTACTTACCTGCGGAGGCAAATCGTCGTTCCATGTCCCTTTTAAGTTTAGCTTGCTTGTCTATGCGGCCAAGCTCTTCTTCCCAGGTTTCGCCTTTTGAAGAACGGTATGAAGGACTATCAACACGGTTCGCAGCAGCCTTTCCAGCCGCCATGCCCTTTTTGATTGAACCAATATATACTGTTTCTTCAATTGGCGACTCGCCAAGCTGTTGCCTAACAGCCTGACGAATCATCTCTTTTAGTTGAACTTTCGTGAGCTTCACGGATTTCCTTTAGGTTTGGACCTATACGCTGGTGACGAAGTTACCCTGGTTGGTTACAACGAAATCAATGGACAAGAACTCAAGGGTCTTGGTTGGGACAAGGAAAATCTGACCACGAATGGTACGGTTTTCAACGTCCGTTTGAGTGGTGGTTGTGGTATCGATTCTCACCAAGAAGCGCTCAACACCCTTCTGGTCTTGGACCCTCTTCATGATTGGATTTACAAGCTGTGAAAACCTTGCAAGGGTTTCTTCACGGCCTGGCTCGAAGATGAAGCGACGGGCGACCTGGCGGACTTGTCGACGAAGGCTGATAAGCAGTCTACGAACATTTACACGCTCAAGAGCTGAGTCCTTGCCGAGGAGAGTGCGCTGACCCCAGACAACTACACCTTCTGAACCTGCAAAGGAAACAAGCGGGTTGACTTTGACATCCTGCAAGGCATTCATGTTGTCACGGTTAAGCGGGATGAAAGCCTCTTCAGTTGTCTGTAGGGCGCCACGGGCGAAACCTGCTGGTGCGTACCATGGGAATCCAATGGAATCATTGAGTGCAAATGCACCGAGAACAGCTACCGACGGTGGAACCTGACGGATAGTGTTGTTGAATGCGTCTCGTACGATGAGGTCAGGGAAGTACGCAGCAGCGAATGAAGAGTTCAGGCCACGAGCACTATGGTTGTTTGCGGTGAAACGAACCGACAAGTCTTGTTCACTTGAACCTGTAAATGGAGCATTGAGCGTGTCATACTCCTCAATGTCCATGAGGTACATGGCATCAAAGCGGTCTTCAGTCTTGAGAGTAGCGTTATCTGTAATGATTGGGTGACGGATGCCTGGGATAGCAAGAAGCTGAATGTCAGTTTCTGTATCATCAGACATAATCTCAAGAGCAGTTGCGTAAGACTTGACAGATGGACCGTCAGATGTACCACGATTTGAGTTGTTCATCTCTTCGGTGATTGCCTTGTTGGTAATATCAGAGGTATCTTCATCAAAGATACGCACACCGTCGAAACCACCTTGAATAATGCCACTAAACTTAGCTACCTGACGTACAGATGCGTCTGTAAGGTCGGACGAAGCGAGCGGTCTCCAGGTGCTGTTGGTGGTGATATTCCCTTGTCTCATGTAGCTCCAACTAACAAGAGACACAGTGTCAGCCAAACCAGCAGCTGTCTGAACAATCCTGACGTTCTCAAGAGTAAACAGATTGTTGTTGAAGCGGTCAGCATCCAAAACCGAACCTGAAACGTCAGCCACACCCTCGTTATTAGAAACGAGCACACTCTGCCAGGCTGTTTGGAAGTCTGGGAAGTAACGTGTAAAGGCGGCGATGCTTCGCTCGGGTTCGGTGGTCGAGTTAGACTCAGCCACAGTAAGTTTGCGCTCAAACTGAATGCCCCAGTACAATCCCTTGTCTGGTCGTTGGGCTGCCGACGAGCCTATGTTTAGGTTGTCACGGAACTGAACTGGCATCTGCACTACGTTGTATGCAGGCTCAGCGCTAGAGCTAAAGATACCATCAAAAGCGGTGGCGCTAGTAAGTGGTGCTAGGGCTGTTGTACCCGAAGTAACCAAGTGGGGGATTCCACGGAAACCCATTGGAAGGGCTGAGTCATCAACCTCTTGGTTGTCTACAAGGTTAGAGACTTCAACACGGATCAGGCTAGAACGGTTAGGGTATTCGCCATTTTCTGTAATCTTCTGTGAACCCTCGGCAGATTCGAAGTTGTAGAACACGTGTGTGTCACCAATAACTCGTGCAACATAGTTGTCTGAGCTTGGGTTAAGAGACAGGTTCCTCCAGGCTTCGGTTACTTCACGCCTTTTGTCAGTGTCGTCGAAACGACGAACAAGTAGGTCAAATGTACCGTAAGGCTGTGCGTCTGAAACGGATGGAGTCAAGTTCTCGATAGACCACTTGATTTGTTCATTCTCGTAGGCACCATCGCTCAGTGTATGGATACGGATAAGGTTCTTAGGCTTGCCACCAAACTTCTGTGACACGATCCAGGGAGACTTGGGCGTCTTGAAGCGGTCTTCAAAGTTTTCGAAACTTGGGGCCACGACCGAACCCGAGTTTCTGGCATTAGAGCCAGTCGCAAGGAAAATAGCTGGCTCAACACCAACAGCGATGCTTGGATTTACGCCACTTGCAAAAGTTGATACTGCATTTGAAGAAGTCACAACTGCAAGGTTGGAGTGGACAGACCAATCTGCGTAAAGTACGTGGCCCGCCTTCTCCATAAGGAGAGGGTCGGTGTTTAGCACACGGCCAAGGTAGTTTGGTGCTTCGATGTCAAGAGATGCCGTGATAACACGAGGGTATAGTACATCCGAGCCCTTGTGACCATTTAGGAAAAGGACAAATTCTTGACGACCGCCATTTAAATTTATTGCACCTAGCATGGTACCAGTAACGGTAGCCTCAGTTGAGACTAATGATGCAGCAGGAGCGGTCGAGGCAACTCCAGTTATCGAAGAGGAAAGTCGAAGAATTACTCCAGAAGCTGCCATTAGGACAGCACGAACAAGCGGAACGCCGTCACTTGAAAGGCCAGCAGAAGTAAGAAGCCCAGAGCTGTTTGCCTCGGACATAAATGCATTCAGAAAGTAAAGACGTCCTTCGGGTCCACCTGTGTTTGCGTAAGCATTATCAACCAAGGCGCCATCAGTAGATGGCTGCCTGCCACCAACGACAAAACCCGCACCAACAACTCGACCTTGGTTATCGCCCGAAGTCTCTCGACGTCTAGCCTGGCCTACACCAAGAACACGCAGGAAGGTTGCGGCCTGTTGATTACGAAGCCACTCACCTACCGCCAATGGTCCGTTGACAGCACCGTCAGCTGGCGCTCCAAAGACCACGGTAAAGTCCTGAGTGGTTGCAACAGTAGTTGGTACAAACGCAGGTCCCTTTACTGATGTTCCAATAACGCCAGCTGGAATACCGACTGGTTGAACGGCGGTTGGGCCAGTCAGGTTAATAACACGGGCAGATACACCTGCGCTTTTGAAATTGATGGTAGTCATGAATTCTCTCCGATTAGGTTGCTAATCTCTGATAAGTAACTATTGGGTCGTCTCATCTTATATCCTACACAACGAGTAAATAGGTAGAACTGTGTTGTTAAACATGCGTCCATCCTTTGTGGGACTTGCGAGTGCCTCTTATTACCGCTGCCAAATTTTCTTTATTGAGCCCATGTTTTGCGGCGAAGCGGGCGATGTTTGTTTCTTTGTGTGTGTTTCCACGAGGGTCGACAATCAAAAAGTCTTTTGCCTGATGGCTCAAGTTCCGTATGTACGGCAGCCCACAAAGTTCTAAAGCGTACTTTCGCCAACCCTTGCATGACGGATGTCTGCCTTCAAATACCTTCTGCAAGTTGCATCGGTCGAGATTGTGCTTCCGTGCAAACTCTTCCAGGTTTGTTACGTCGTGAATCCTGCCCAGCGGATCAAGAATTTTTCCATAATGTTTTACACGTTTTTTGCGTGAATTTGCAGTTGCTGTTTTTCTATGCTTAGCCAAGGTCAGTTTTTGTTTGGTCGAATGTTTTCTCATTACTTTTGCAAGTTTTTGTCTGTGTGAAGGCTTGCGCCACATTTCCTTGGAATTCTCTGAACGACACTTTTTAGATTCTGGTGTTTGCAAAGCTTTGCTAATTGCCTTACTGGTTCTTTTTTTGAAAATATCGTTTTGCCACATCTTCCTACTTGACTCGGATATTTTCTTCCGAGTTTCCGTCGGAGTTTTTGACCACGGGCCTTCCTTGCAGACCGTTTTCTTTTTGAAATTGAAGCACGACTCCCAACTCCCAAGTTGTTCGTCAATTAACTCTTGCTCCCTTGTTGTCCTGGCGACTCTGTCGCCAGGAACAACTTCAATTACCTCAAACAAAAAAGCATCTGCGCCATGCTTGTCGAAGCTTGCTTGCAGATGCTTGTTTTGGTGTTTGCCGTTCTTTAACGAGCTGGCGTGGCCAGCTGCTCTAGTCTTGAATGTTTTAGCAGAACCAACGTACTTTTTTCCGTTGATTATATTTGTGATTTGGTACACGCCACCTTCATTGGCGTGCCCCTTGAACTCTTTCTTCATTTCTAACTCCATTGTTAACCACATTTGGGCATAGAGTTAGTATATGACACAGGTACCGTTTTGCGTTAGCTGGCGAACTGTACTCCACTGCGAGTGATGATGAAGTCAACAGCGATAAACTCAACTGCTCTGGTTGGTACAAGGACGATTCGAACATTGACCTTGTTGTTATCACGGTCAACGTTCGTGTTGTTTCTTTCATCAACAACAACATCGTAACGCTCGATACCCGCACGTGAAGTAATGGTGTTCAAAACATTTCGGAATGACTTCTCAAGCTCGGTGTAGATGGTTGGGGTGATCTGCTCCCAGATTGTGCGATTACCAATATCGATAATCTGACGCTTTAGCTCATTGAGCATTCGAACAACATTGATCGAGCCGAGTGCTGACTCAGCCTGTTCAAGTGTATTTTGGGCGAAGATTACATTGGCAGCGGTGCCTGGGAACTTTGTGATTGGGTTCACGTGGATTGCGAAAAGACGCTCACGTTCTGGTTGCTTGATCTTGACCTTGGTCTTCGTAACGAAGTCAAGGGAAGCTCGGTTGAAACCAGCTGGGGCGAACCAAGGATATGCGATTCTATCGTTGAAGCCAAGTGCAGCAATGGCACCGACGGTTGAAGGAACCGTCACACGACGACGGTTTACGATGTCTTCAATGACAACATCTGGGAAGTAGGCACCAGCATACTCATTGTCAAGAGCACGAAGCTCAAAGGAATTTGCTGTCTGTTCAACGTCAACATATTTACTTGTCTCATCATCCCAAATTCGCTCAATATCTGAGTCATATAGCGGGATGTCCATTACATAGAAAGCAATGCCGAAGTCACGAACAGCGTCCGAGACATAATCAGTAACGAGTGGGTCACGCTGACCTGGCGTCGCCACAATATTCACGTTCGAAGCGATTGCATCAGTAACGATGTCGGAAGCTGCTCGGTATGAGGCCACAGTGGAGTTGGAGATTCCAGCGCCGTTTACATTGCTTGCGAGACCTGGTGAGGTGAATGTAGCTGCTGCATTTCCGATCTCACCGTCAGACGTACGTGTTTCAGCAGATGTTGAACGGTCGTTGAAAGTAGCAGCGTTCTTATCCAGGATGTTAGTCCCATCGAAACCGCCATAAAGGAACGTAGTGAATTTGGTAAAGTTGGTGAACTTGTTGAAGTCAGAAGCAGTCGCACCCTTCTGATATAGAGTTGCAAAAGTAATGCGGCTGTCATCAGTCATTGGATCAATAATCTTGTACTCAAAGCCATCAGGTCTACCATTCCTGAAATACACTGTTTCCTTCATGTGCTTGTTTACAGATGATGTGATGTCCGCCAACGCTCCGTTGCCCAGGGCAACACGGGCAAGCGTAAACTTGTTGTTATTGAAGGTATCCTTTTGAGAGCCAGTCACCAACATGTCAAGCTTACTAATCCCAGCGAACTTAGTCATGGATTTAATGAGCTTGTTTTCTAGTTCAACGACGTTAGGGTTGAGAGCATTGCTGTTACGTGTGAACTTCACACCCCAGTAGTAACGACCATCAGTGATTTCAGTAGTCCCTGGTGCTCCTGCAAGACGTGAGCCATCGGTGTCAGTAGCTCCACGAGTTACCTTGTATCGATGTGGAATCGGAGGAACAATGGCACCTAGAAGTCGTCCATGCGTATCAAGAGTTCCAGTACTTCTGAGGTACAGGCGATCAGTAGCAGCTGAGCCTGTGGTGTCTACAAGAGCGCTGTTGGTGTTAAGAACTTCAACACCACGGAAGCCGAATGGGACAGCGTCAGCAGGAACTGCCTTTTTAGCCACCTGGTCAGAGATGACTACTCGGACATTGCGTGAACGATTAGCGAACTTGCCCGTGGTAAGCAAACGTCGATCTGAGACATCCGCTGCATCGAAGTTAAAGCGAGCCTTCTTATCTCCGATGACTTTACCGATGTAGTTGTCCGAATCTGGATTGAGCGTCATGTTGCTGAACTGCTCAAGGATTCGTGGTTCTACGTCTGTGTCAAAGAAATCACGGACAACCAAGTTAAAGGTTCCATATTTGTCCTTAGGGTTGGCCGATTTCTGGATATCAAGGATGGATACCTTGATCCGTGAGTTGGCATATGCACCATCATCGATTGCTTCAATGTAGAAGAGGTCATGTTCGGTCTCACCGTATGGCTGTGAGATGAACCATGGTGACTTAGGAGCGGTGTAACGTGTGTCAAATCTGCCGAATGCATTTAGGAAAGGCAGAGAAGAATCACCAGAGGTAGAAGAAGTAGAAGCGCTGCCGCTAGCGATAGCAACTGAGTCAATTCCAGACTCCAATGTTGCAATTTCAGCATCCACTGCGTAATCGGCGTAAACCAAGTGTCTCTCATCGGCGAACCTCTCTGGGTCTGTGTTCAAAAGCTTAGCGAAATAGTTGTCTTCGGTTGGATTCAGGGAAGCCGTAAAGATTCTAACACCATCAAATCCCTCATCGTTACCAAACGAAGTGCCTAGGGAAGAAGAAATTGCAATCTTGAAGTAACGAGTGGTGTCGCTAGGAGTAGCAGCGTCGTCAGAAGTTTCACTGTAGTACTGATCGTGACTAAGGATTTGCATACGGGTTCCGCTTGCACAAAAGATCACGCCACGCACAAGATTGGCATAACCGTTCCAAGCACCGTCAGACCCAGTGGCAAAAGAGTCATTATCGGTAAACATGGGCAAGCCATAGGCTTCATTGCCAGATACGTAATGATTTGCTACGATAAACTGGACTACGCCCTGAGCTACGGCCTCGTTACCTGGAACTTCAGCTGCACCACTGATTATAAAACCAGCATTCTTGACAGTGCCTTGTGTACGGGTCGTGTCAATATCTGTGCTAGTCTCGTTTGCGCCAGCGTTCAAAATTCTGATGAAAGTCAGAGCTGAACGATTCGCCAAAAATTTATCTGCCGCATACGGAGCAGCGTATCTTGTGTTAAGATCACCGAAAATTGTTCTGTAGTCAGCAAATGAACCAACGGTGTATGGTACGAATGCTGGGCCTCTTTCGGAGCCACCGATCACGCCAGCTGGAGTGCCCGTAGGGCTTTCCTCCCGTGCTGAAAGATCGATTTCTCTGTCGAAGAAACCTGGAAAATTGAAAATCTGGCTGGCCATGTTTTGTTCCTTTGCCTGAAAAGTGCAGGTAGTCCCTAACTAATTAGGACATTGATTCTTAGAAATCTCATTATTTGAGCGTCTTAATAAATTGCTCTAGTGTTTCTATATCTGATGCCCTGTAAACAGTCTCGCCTTTTTTCTCATTTGACTCAAGAATGGACACATAACGTGGCCTCTTGTTTCCTGTGCGAGCATCGATAACATCCTTCCTTACCAGGTATCGTTCATCCGTGGTAGGAGTTTGCTTTGTGTTTGGGTCTCGTTCAATATCTGTAAGAGCAAATGTGCCAGGATTGTCAGAATTTTTCTGAGGAGGTCTGTTCATGTGCTTTGCTTCTACCACTTCGGTATTGTAGCTTCTTATATCAAACGTAACGTTGGGTGCAGAGACCCAGCGTCTGACGGGAACAGCGTTGGTTGGATGTTGCGGAGCCAACACGTATCCCTTTACCTTCACGGTCATAGAATATCGAAGGATACGCTCGTCTTCCGTGAAGTCGTCAATGTTTTCTTGGTTTGGATACTGGTCTTCAGTATAAGCAAGGAACCAATAACCCTTGTCTGTTACTAACTTGTGAATCCTGTCATTTGGCAGGAAAGAGGACATGAATGTTTCAATCAAGTAGTTCATGTGCTGCGTAAAACTCGTCCAGAAGATAACTTCATAAGTTGCAGTGAAAAATTGAGGCTGTGGAATCGTAATAATCTCCCACATGTTGTTTGAGGAGACTCGTGTTTCCAGAAGTCCACCTTGGGTAACCTCAATCTGGTTAGCCAACTCACCCGTGTCTCTTCTGGTAGATGGAACTTCCGACAGGTGCTTGAAGCCCATTTTATTGATCAAGTTCTGATAGTCACGGTCGCCTTTTTCAAGACGACGCTTGATTGCAAGCGGTCCAGAGAATTGATTAATGCCACGGCTAGTAATGTCAGCCGAAGTTTGCTCAATCGATGTTCTCCTAATGGAGATAGCAGGAAGCATCAATGTGTTGTTCCTGTCCCTCGGAGGGCGTAGCCTCTTGGCCAAAGCAAAGCGCTCACCAGTGGCGAATATCACAAAAGGCTTTTTGACCTGTAGCTGTTTGTTCCCAGCCTCTACGAGACGAACAGTAAACCCAATGTCCCTGTCAAATAGGCGAAAGAGAGCCATGTCCGAATCTTCAATTCCACATGGCGGAATAAGAAAGTCGTCAGACGTAGAATCTCCTTCATACCCAGAGTTGACATGGGCCTCTGGGTTTCTCGGATCTCTATGGATAGTCTGACGAGTTTCATTGCGAGCCATGAATATAAGTATAGAGCCCTCAGCCGAGTCTAAAACTATATCGGATTATCCGTGGCTAAGAAAGTTATGACCACACTCCGTAATGCTCGTCAGCAATCATGTTTGAGAGTCCGTAGTCGATAACATCCAGACGATTTTACTGGATTAACGACTTATAAGCTTTGACAATCTTTTTGAGTTGTTCTACAGAACACTGATTCTTCATTCTGTTTGCTTTGTGGGAACAAATGATTGTATTCTTTGGAGTATAGCCAAGAAGGTTATTTTTTCTGTCGATTGTAGGTGACGAGGTGGTAACCCTGCCCTTTCCCTTTTCAAGCGGAAGGCCCAGCAATGGGCAAAACTGTGGAATGGGTAAATCAGTTTTCTGTAAAGAGAAGCGCCTATTCCTAATTTTAGCTCTTCGTCGGCAGCTTTGAAGTAAGCCATAAACTATAGTCTCGGAGTTAGGGTGCCTGGTCATACCCTCTTTTTTGAAAATTACATCCCAGGAGAGACTGCCATGTCTTTCAATTTTTGTCAGATTACCTGTTAATAATTCTAATTCTTCAATGGTGCCGTTGTTCTTGGTGACATTTGCTAGACTGCTGACCACCAGTACGTTACCAGGAACGTATCCTATATTAGGGTTCAACCTATCAATGGTTCTGCTGGAGTAGTGTGGTTTTATTCTCTGGGAACCGAAGGTGAATTCTTCCCCAAGGATCGGACAGTGTTCTGAGCAATTTAAATCTGCAATCGTAATTGAGAATTCCAAGTTCAGCTTGGTTGCACGTTTTCGTGCAGAGGCCAACAGGCGTTTGTAAATGTGCTTTCTGTAAGAAGCTTTGTTTCGTGCAGAGTACAACTCTTGGTTCTCAGATACTTTTTTCAGATACTCGTTTCTCGTATGCTTGTACCTGTTTTGGTCTTTGACTTTTTTGACAGTTTTATTGGCTTGCCCATACTGTTTATTGTATGCCGAAATTTTTTCCTTATTAGCTTTATTGTACTGTCTTTTGTAAGCATTCCTGCATTCTTTACAAATGTTGGTTAGGCCGTCTTTTGAATATTTGTCTTTATGAAATTTCTCAAGTTTCTTCGTTGCCAAGCATTTTTTGCACTGCTTTTTTTTCATCTGACCTTATTTTCCTCGGGGTGGAATTAAGAATTGTTACTTTCCCAATAGACTTGTCATCCCAGATGAACCATCCGTATTCACAGGCATCAGACCCTTTACCTCTGAAGGATGGCCTATTTGGAATGACGTAAATATCTGGAGTGTTATTTTGCATCCAAGTACATCGTACGTCTGAGGCAAGAAAGTTCAGGCGCAATAGCATGCAAACTTGCTCGGCCTGAGTCATCGCATGAATAATCATATCTTGCGCCATCTTGTAGGGAGGATTGGTCAAGATGACCGCAGCCCTAGCACTCGGGTTTGTCTTTTGGGGCTCGTACTGCCAATCTAAAAAACTAGAGATGTCAACCCTTGCAACCCCTGGGGTCTGTTGAAGCTTTTTTTCAAACCTACCTTGGAGTTCAACAGCGTGCCAGCGAACATGTGGCACAAGGGGCCTAGCAGCTCGTATAATAGCCCCGTCACCTGCGCATGGCTCAATCCATGTACCAGACTTCAAACGGCCTCCTGCTTTTTCTAAAAAGCGCCTGACTGTCCATCCTGGTGTGGGGTAGAAATCATTTGGGTCTCTCTTCTTTTTTCCTCGTCCTGTAGCACTCATGACTTTGCTCCTGCGTATCTAACCAGGCGGACATTCCTAGGCCAAAACCATAAAATCTTTTCACCAGTAAGGACTCGGACGATTCCATCCCAGTGTGGCCTTTCCTCACCCATTTCATCAACTTCAACTATCATTCCCTGGAGCTTTTCGTAACCTATGTAGCTTGGATAAATTTTCACTCCTTTGGCATCTAACTCACCAGTTGCCACATCAACCAAAGGCCAGGAGATATTGTATCCTTTGGTCCGCTGCCTTTGGGCAATCATGGACCACTTGTTCTCACAGTACTGGATTTTCCCGCCACCAAACTTATATTTCTTGTTGTCGCTGATATAGAAATCAGGGTACCCAACCACGTAATCTCCTGGCTTGTACATTAATAACCACCTGAGGTACTGCCTTGCATTAGTTGACCGCCACGACAAATAACCCAGGCGTCAGCCATGTCAAAGTTCTGTTTACCGTATACGGTTTGACCTTTTTTCTTGCCAGTCTTTGCAGTATGCTGTTCCCAGGGAAAATCTGGGTTGAGGCCTCGCACAGCATCGAAAACTTTGGTTTTGGTATCCTTGGACTTGTCTTTATAATTGATCTTAATACCGAGCTTCTTGCGAGCCGAACGAACATTGATCATCTGTGGCTTTTTTTCGAATAACTCGTGGGCTATGTAGGAAACGATTCCGTTGAAGCTGGCAAGGGCAAAAATGGTTCCCGCACTAGAAAATCCTGGGGAGAACTTCTTCGCTGCCTCTTCAACGAAAATGCGTCTGACTTTGTACTTCTTGGTGTCAACTGAATCTCCAAGGGCCACCTTCATGAAGGAAGCTTTGTCCCACACATCTTTGAGGGCAGCCTTCTGAAGTTTGAAGGCTTTCATCAAAACATATTGCCCCGTGGTCCCATCGAGAAGCGTAAGACCAACAATACTTGTTGAGATGTCTAGGCCTATGTCTACGACTTGACGGGTGTCTTTGACTTCGTCATTTTTGTCGAGGCTTTCGCCAAGGTCTTCTTGACCTTTTTTGGCTTTAGCAGTTTTGCGAACGTTTTTATCTCCTGGTCGCACCAGAATTCGTATGTCGCTTTGTTTCTTTCGCACCATGATTTACCAATAGCAGCTTTTTTGAGAACATGTCGACTGTTCTTAAAGCGGTCGCTTTTAACCTCAACAAGCTTCTTTCTTCCGTCACAGTATACTACGAGAAAGTCAGGAATGTAGGTACGGATTCTTCCTGTTTTCATATTAGAGCACCACTGCAATTTGAAGGGCTCATATTCGTAATAGAGGACGTCGGGGCTCTGATCCAAGAAGTCGCAAACAGTCTTCTCCCAGCCCGAGCGATATTTCGCAGGACCATTTTTACATTTTGGTGAATCGTGTGACCCAGTCTTGAACCTGGACTTTCCACGCTTGCGACTTCGTGTCGTAGCAGCTCTTCTCTTTTTCAAGGCCGCTTTTCTTTGTGCTACGGTAGCAATCATAAATCAAATTTGTTGGCCATACTTCGGACTCGTTCCGCCCATAAGTATAAGGAACAGGCTAATTCATTCGTTGTAGAACGAAGAGGAAGACTGTTTCCCGTCGGTGTCAGATACATCAGATTCGTCTTCTTCTGTACCCACTGTTCGTGGCCCTTCATTCAAGGCAATTGGCTCCATGTCATCCTTTAGCCTCTGACGAACCTGGCGGACATCCCCAGTTACACCTTCTTGATCGGTTTCTGACAATCCACGTTGTTGCTGGAACGTTTTGTTTACCATACTACTTTCAAAATGCTTAGAGTCTTCAAGCAGTTTTTTGAAGTCTGGAAGATCAAAACGGCCAGAACGAGCGAGTTTTGCTTCAAGCTGCCAGTGAATGTCATATTCGGATTGTCCAAAAATATCGCCAACAGTTTTTGCTATTAGCACCTCAAAGACTTGGCTACCATAGGAAAAAAAATCGCCAGGCTCTGGTTGGAATTCCTTGTCGATTAGGTCACGAGCCTGAATGTAAACGCTAAGAGTCGTTGAAGACTCAACCGAAAAGTTGCCAATAACGTTGCCTTCCTGTGGCTGGTCTACCAAAGCATCAATCTTGATTGGGGAATCAAAGATTTTCTGAATCGCTTCATCATACACAGGGTGAACTCGTGTCTTAAGAATAGAAATGGGGTAATAAACAATATATTGACCCACTACATCTTTGATGAACTCCTTGGTCCAGTCGTTGATAAGGTGAATCTCACGGGGCGTAATGAATAGTCTACTCATGCTAATCTCCAGCCACGATAAGTACGCAGGCGCCCTCTTGCTAATTTGCTAAACCCAGAATAATGCAATTTAAATCGCTCGGCAAATTCTGTCATGTTTTTTACGTTTTCGTGGATTTTCCCTGACGGAGAAATAAAGCTTCGGCCCTTTTTACGAGACTGCGGTCTTTTTGAAAGCCCGTCATCCAACCGCCATCCCTTGTAAGACTTTAGGCGGCCTTTGATGAGCGTGCTTAGATTCTCCTTAAACATCCCGTGCTTGCGAGCGAAAGCGCCAAGGCCTACGATTGGACCATGCTTGTTTCCATTTGAGTCAACCAGAACAATATCAAACGTTTTCACTCCGTTGATGTTTCGTAAAGCATCAGGCGAAACGTTGAAGCAGGTTTTCCCGTTGTCCCACATTTCATCTAGATACTTTTGTTCACAAGCAAGTAATTCATCTTCCTTGCACAACTCAGCAACAACGAATTCTAATTCGTGGCCTTTGTTGAAGCACGCTTGGAGTTGCGGATTTGAGTGATTCTTCTTCCGTAGAGCACTGAAGTGCTGGCTTTTTCTTCGTGGCAGGTTGATGGCGCTGCCAACATACTTTTTCCCATTGGTTTCATCGTCGATGTAATAAATCCGACTAGGAAGTGGAGTTGTGAATAAACGTGCGATGGTGTCTCCTGGCCTACAGGTAATTAGTGAGCGCTAGCGAATCAACTCAGGGAAGAAACGTTTCATGTCATCTCTTAGTAGCCTGGCTGCTCGTACGTGCGCCTCGTTATACTGTTTCAATAGATTCCCACCAATAAGTGCATTTCTTTTTCCCTGGGTTTCAAGAATAAGCTGCATAAACAAATCCATATGTTTAATGGTTTCTTCTTTTGTGCCGATGGGATACTTGTTTGCAATTGACAACATTGTAGGGAGGAACTTTTTGAAGTTATCTGCATTACCTTCCTCAACTGATTCTGTGTAAACTTCCCACAGGGTAGGTAAATGTCCTACGAAACTGGCAGCAGTTTTCGGCTCGATACCATGTTTACCAGCGAGGTAGTCACCAACCCACCTAGAGTAGGCAATGCCATTGCCCCAAGTAGGCCAGAAGTCGTAAGCGTGAACTATAAAATCACTGAAGGCTTTAGGGTCTGCTTGAGCTAATTGAAATACCAATTCAGGACTTCTTGGCCTTCTGAGGATGTAGCCAACGGCACTGCTAGCCGCACCTTCGTTTTGCGTGCCAATGAAAGCCGCTGACAAGAAGTTCGCCTCCTTGACAAATTGGAGAAGCGCTCCGATGGAATTTACATTTGCCCTTCTGGCTAGGCCTGCAAAGGCTGCCAGTGCTATCGGACCATTCCAGTCAAGGTACTCCGATTGTGCATTCAGGAATTTCCTGGAAGCTCCATATAATTTCCATAACGCTTGAACAGAAGTCTCATCGCTGTCAAAATTCCAGCCCACTTGATGCACGAACTCAGCCAGTTGCGTCGGAAGTTCCTCGGTTTCCATCTCTGCAAGTATTTTGGCAGCCACCTGGATTATAGCGTCCTCTCCGAAAGTTTCTAGGTTCTCATGGTAGAAACTTGACACGGCCGCTTCAGTAGGTTCAAGCTGCATCAGCCTGCCCACAGGGTCGTCCATAAATTGTTTAAGGTTTTTCGCCTGTTCTTCCCCATAAGCTAGGCTGTAAAGGATGTCATGCAAATTTTCAGGGTACTTGTTTAGTAGGTAGGGAAAATCAAACTGTTCGTCAGCTGAGTTGAACACTTCTACCATGTTGTTATCGCCCGACGGATAGGTGGCTAAAGCATCTTTGTCGTCTGTCTTCCTATCAATGATGAAATAGAAGTCAGCTCCTTTCGATGCGTAGCTGTCAAACATGTTGTTTTCTTTGGCCGAGATGCACCACCTTGTCCCCTTGCCGAATTTACACGAGGCCTCAGAAGAATTCGGCTGGATGATTAGGAACTGGTTGTCTTTGTAAATGACTTCCTTGTCGTCAGCACGAGTATCTTCTTCTTTGCGCCGCCGCATTTTTTCTTCCATGTGTCCGACAAAGCTAATCCACGTCTCCCAATCTGGAAAGCTGTTTATGTCCCTGTTTTTTGGCTCTGGAACAAGTTTCTTCTTGAGTAGGTCATTGTAGAATTTGAAAGCCTGAGCAATGCTGTCCATTGTCTCTTCTCTCTTAACTCCAATGTCAAGTTCGGACCACTTCTTGGCAAACCACTGGGCAAACTTCGAGTCAACACCAGCCGCTTTTAGATGAGCCAGTTCGTCAGATGCGTCTGGATATTTCTTCTGCGCATCTTCAAAACGCCCTTCAAACAATAGTTCTTCGAGCAGCAGTTCTAAATTCGACATAAGAGAAATCTCAGGTCCCGAGTGAGCCTCGACGGTCTGTCTTCGAGGAAACCTTTTCGCCAGTCAGCTTATCGATCACTACGGTTCTGCGACGTCCATACACTGCATCTGCCTGGTCGCCGCCCGACTTTTGCTCAAAGCGGTCTTCAAGCTCCTGATACTCAGCAAAAAGTGACTCTGCTTCACTGAACGAGAGGTCAAGTTCCCAAAACATTTTGGCAGCTTTTGGTCGCATGCCAAATTTGTTATTCTTGATGTAATTGCCTGTCCTTCGGTCATATTCTCCAGGACCAACTTTTTTGTAGAACTCGCTGTAGTCTACAGATTCATCTCTGAGTTCAAAAATCTTGGACAGTGTGTCACTACCTGCATTTTTAAAGTAGTAAAACAAACTATCATACTTTCTGAGTTCCTCAAGTCTGTTAAATGCGTCCTGTGGACTAGAAGATATCTCCTCTAGCTGTTCTCTAACTGTCTCACGAATGAGTTTTTTCAATTGTGTTTTTGTTATTTTCATGGTGTCTTCTACTAAATATGCGCTAAATGGCTGCAATCATTTTCTGGATGGCTTCTTCTTCGCTGTCAAGAGCCTTGTCAATATATAGCACGACAACGGACTCATAGTGCACATCACCAACGGCAATAGTTTCCATTTCCTCTTCTAAGAATGATGAAAACAATTCTGGGTCAAATGTCCTAAGGAGTTCTGTGGGGTTCAAAAGGAAATTGTTTCCTCCAAAATTTGGCCTGGCTTTCACTAAGACAGTCGTGTAATATGGGCGTGGGCTCGACATCTGCTTGAGCATTTCCAAGGAAGGTTCAACAGTCCAGCTTGTTACGCTTTTACCTCTTTGGGCTCTGAGAGTTCCTGGGCCAAATACTTGAACCTGGTTCTTATTTGCCAACAGTTCGTCGATATCCAAATTGAATACCTTGGCAACCGTTGTTGGTTCCATCCTGCTAAGCCACCTGTACATAGGCGTGTTGGGAGGATTGAAGTATTTTTTGTAATGTCCTTCGTCAACAAGCTGTTGGATCACTGGTAGAGCTTTCTTGATTGGCCCTTGTAAGCCAGTGATATACCAGCCTTGTATCCCTCTGAGGGCTTTTACTTCATCTTCCGAGTCTTTCTCAACTGCATCATCCCTACGGACTCCATTCATAGGGTCAGCCCAGAGGTATTCACCTGCAATGGAATTCTTGGGAGCCTCTGGGGAAGTCTCTAGAAGGATCTGTCCAACCATCGACTCAATTAGCTTTTCTAAAAATTTGTTGGGCATACCATGAGGTAAATATCCATACCTGGACACTTGGACCCAACAAAAAAGAAAACCCGTGCTTAGGCACGGGTCTCAAATTCTTATCAATCAAATAAGCTGGAAATTAGAACGTCAACTTCTTACCTGTAAAGACCTTGAAGGCTTTGCCTAAAATTGCCTTCTCGTCTTCTGTTACCTCAAACCCACTTTTCTCAAGACCTTTCACCAAATCAATGGCTTCTTTTGTGTTGAGAACCTTATGACGAGTCATAAGGTTAAACCAATATGTCTTCTCAGAAATGCTTTCCTCGTTGTTAAGCTTGTGGTTCATGTCGTTTACGTATTCTTTGTCAATGTACATTTTTTTCCTTTGCCAGGTTGTACTTGTCAGTATGTTGCAAGAGCCATAGTTTGTAGCCATGTCATTTTAGCAGTTGCTCTGGGACTCTCGCCCGTCACCCTGCAAGCCAAGGAGGGATTGGCCCTGATCAACGGGACCCAGCTTCAAGGAACACATCTCTGACCACCGATTCAATGAGTTGTTTTAAAGAATTGGGCATCTCATGAAGTAAATAGTCGAAACCCTCGATGCTTCTTCAATTTTCCACTCATAAGCTTGTAAGCACCACTCGTGTCCAAATCATGCTCCCTCGCAAATGCAGCAAGGTTCCTCACATCCCTATATACAGTCCCGTCAGGTCCAACCAAATCTGGCTTCTTCGTCAACTCACGTGACTCGTTGTATCCGCTGAGCCCTTAGAATAGGCGTTTTGAGGTGCGTTTGTAATATCCTAGGCTGAAAACCTCAATGATATCAAGTACTTAGCTGGTCAACCAAAGCTTATAACATATTTCGGTGGCATAGGCATCATCTGAAGTTGTTTTAGTTGGAACTCGGCCTTATTGGCTTCGATTTCTGCGAGTTTATCATAGGTTAGGTTGTCTAGTTTTTGTGAGAGCCCACCTTCACCGTATAGCAGGCTAGCTTTGTCTTCACGTCCTTGGGCGACGAGGTCGTCACCATTGAGTGTGAGTTCAGCATTTGGGATTGGGAAGTTTTTGAACTTGTTGCGGACGAGCCCAAGAAGCTCACGAGCAAGGGCGAGTGTGTATTGGTAGATCCAGTGTTTGGCCCAAGGGTTTAGGGTTGAGTAGTTGATCAGGCCGAATGGGATATTGGCTGGATGGGAGACACCGAAGAGGGTTCCATCGGGGATGGCGGCATTCTGTCCGCTATTGAGACCGAGAGTACCACTAACGAAGTCAGTACCGACGATGCCAGGTGCAGCTGAAGGTGGGAAGGCCACACGAATCCAGAGTTTGTCTGTGAAACCTGGGAGTAGGTTTGTGGGAGCAGGATAGATTCGGATATTTCGACCAGAAAGACGGTATCTATAGTGCGAGCGTCTTACCCGTTGTGCTGTTTCCATCATTTGGCCACGCAAAATATCTTCAAAAAGCGGCAGCACATAGAAACGAGTATCTGGAACAAAAGATTCCACAGGCATACCTGAAGCGACAAAGTTGCTAGCCAGGTTAGAGTTGTAAACGAATTGGATTGGTCCGTTGTGGAAAACCTCGACGACCTTCATACGTCCTTGACTACCCGAGGTCATGTACGAACTAAGAGGAGTGCCGCCTGCATCTTGCAATGCTGTGTAAAGGTCATAATCCTGTACACCAGTCTTGAGGTTAATAGAGCCGCTGTAACTATCCAGGGACTGACCAAAACCAACTTCAGATGCGTATGGTTCTGCTTGACGGATTAGGAACTCAAAGTTTGGACGTACATAGACATCAGTAAGGTTGACAGAAAGGTTTGCCGTATTGTTTGTAGGGTTGTTTGGGTCAACGGAACCTGTGGGAGAGCCTAGTAAGGTTACAAGATTTGATTTAGCCTGGTATTCTATGATTAGGGAGTTGAAGGCCAGAGTAGCTTCTTCGAAGCATGCCCAGACCATCTTTTTTGTAAGCTCCACACTCAGAACATCTTCCCCGAGTTTCCTTAAGACAAAGAAGACAACTTTATCGGCATCTTGTTGAAAGATTGGGTCAGAATCAAAAAAACCAAATGGGGTCGGTCTAAGAGTGGTTAGGAACGTTGACATGCTTTTAAATATGGCCAGGTTCTCTCAACAACGAATAACTGATAAAGAAAACAATTGAAATCCACAACTGGGTAGATCTTCGATATGGCACAGGCAGACACTTGCTCAATAAAGGTTTTGAAGAAACAAGAGAGGCACTGGGCTGGAAATGGACTGACGGCACAAATACGTTCAACAGACTTAAATGTCGTGCTAACATGGATAAGAGGGGTTTAAGACAAGCAGAACATGCTAAGGAGTTAGGGTGGTACAAGATATACGATGCAGGACAAAGATTATATGTCAAAAAAATTAGAAGGCATGATTGACGAATGTCTCAGTGAGGTTCTGACCGAGATGGCTCATTCATATCCTGATGAGTTGAACGTTTATGATTTCGATGACACTCTTATAAAGACCGAGGGTGTGATTCATGTCATAAATAACGATACGGGCGATCGACGGGAACTCCACCCACATGAATTTCACGAATGTCACTTGGAGTCCCATGAGAAATTTGATCTAAGCGACTTTGGCAAACTCGTAGACCCAGTGGGGCTTCCACATCTGGATCAGATGTTGGAAGACTATGCTCGGCTTGGTCCCCACGGAGTTTCAATTTGTACGGCAAGACCAGATGCGAACCCAGTCATTGATCTCATGGGAACTTTGGGGTTGCCAGATATCGAGATAGTTGCCATTGGCGATGCAGACCCCAGGGGTGATGTAGGCCGAATCAATTCTTCACGTAAGAAAAGCTACCTCAAAAATAAAATCCTACAGCGAGGACTAAAGATTCTTCGGTTCTTTGACGACAATGTCGAGAATATAGAAGCTGCCAGGGAATTAGTGGCAGAGTTCCCAGGAGTCTCAATCGAAATTGAGTTAGTCCCGACTTAAGGTCTTTTTCTTGCTGGTTACTTGAACGTCGCCAACAGTCACACTTATCCGAGGCATACCTTTGCCTTCATTTACTCGAATTATGGGAGATGAAGTGGTATACCGACGTTTAAACCCTTTTAGTTCAGTCATAGTAACAGTTGGTTCTTTGATCTCAGTATCAAAACGAGCCAGGGATTCAACAGGTACAAAGTAGTAGTCGTGCATTATGACTTCAATATACGCTCTGTACATTTTTGAGGTTATAGATTGGGGTGCTAATCTTACGGTTGATTCATACAGACCATCCCCCAATTTTCTTGTTGGGAAGTACCAAGCGTTCCGCCCGCCCTCTTCTTGAAGAATAAGCCGTACGAATGGGCTGGCAAGTGCTGTTGACATCGTTCCTTCAACATGAACAGCAAATTCTATCTTGTTCTCTGTGGTTGGAGATAGAAGCAGAAGTGGCATTTCGGACATTGGGGCTCCTGTATGTAAGTAAGCCTAAGCTGTCCAGGTTACTTTTTCTTCTTTTTGTTCCGAAGTATGATTGACGAAGAAACGATAGTTCTGAGTGGAACAAGTTTTACGTTGTCTACTTTAATCTTTGGCCTGACAGAGGTTGCGATTACCTCATAAAGCCCCAGTTCGATTTCTTCATTCCTATGGACCAGGTGTCGAATACCAACTTCAATGGGCTTGTGGGAATCCCTATAACGCTTTACGACCAGGTCTTGGTCCACCTCTTCGTCGTTCACTTTTCTGAACGCAGCTTTAATCGTCAGATCGTATTCAAACTCTGGTTTTCTACGAGGTACTGTGCTTTTGAAACCAATGGCCACGCCACGTCCGCCCGCAAGTCTTTTGCGGACTAATTCTTCGACATCTGCTCTAGGCGTGAGGAGACCCAGGGTAGCCAGGCTGATGGGAAACGGGCATTTGCCTTGTTTGTTTCTATAACCCTGCGTCGCAATCGACAGCGGGTCAATGATGTACGTGCCAGAGCCTGCCATCAGGAAGTCCTTGTGACAGTCACTACGTCACCAACACACGAGATACTCTGAGTAATGGCTGCAACGGTTCGTTGTACATCACTTACTGTAAGCGGGGCACCAAGCTCTAATCCGAGTATCTGATAAATTTCACAGATCTTGGTAGCAAGCGCATCGGTTTGCGTGAACAGGACAGCACCAGCAGAACCCGAGGTGGTCATTGAGGAAGTAAGGGTATTCCATACGGCGTTAGCAATCGCCTGTTCGTTAATCGATACCGAAGCTGAAATCTCTGTAGCTCCAATTTGGTTCTGCAAGAATCCCATGGTTCCCGAGGCGTCATACACACCCGAGGCAGCTGACCACACACCCGAAACTACTGAAGCGATTGACTCGGTTGTTAGACTCGCAGTGACTCCATTTGCAATATTTGTAGTATTATTCAGTGTCTGACTTGTTTCAAAGCGAATGTCGTCTATCAGATTCTGAAGGAAGCCCATCGTGCCTGAGGTATTGAATGTTACATCATTTGTTTGCCACACGGAGCTGACGAATGTATTAATTGAGTCTAAGCTTATTTCAACTGAACCCGAGGCAACAATGTTCTGTATGTCTGTTGTTTGCCCAAGGATAGCATTCACACCAGAAATAAGCAACAGGGTGTCCTGAAGAATGGTTGTTGAGTTTGTGAACGTCTGGTTTTGAATGTAGCCCATTGTGCCCGACAAGTTGAACGTCGAGGTCACCGCACTCCAAACACCAGAAACAATTGAGTCTACATCAACTGTAAAGGAAGCGGAGACTTCACCTATCTGGATTGAGCCACTCAGGGAATTGAAGTCATCTTCGGACACCTTGAGGATTTCAGAAAAGGCGGTGGTGACGTGAGGAGGCGAAGAGGTGTCCAGCTCTACACTTACACCATATTCGCCACTACCATTAGACACGAGGAAGACTGATGGGACGTCAAAACGGTACAAGCCTGCCTTTTGTTGGCTTTGCGTGACCACCATTTGTGATGAGGTTGTATCGCTTGCATCTACGACCAGGGCTGTAAAGTCGCTGCCAGTAATGTCGGTCCTAAGCAGCCCATTATTACGAACAACTTGAAACCATACTCTGAAACCTGTATCTGATCTGGTGAAGTACACTTATAAACTCTAACCTGTAAAGCCATTTGCAGGATCATATTGTGCCAAGGTCCAAGTTCCAGCAATAATCTCGTCAAAATCTCGACTTGGATCTACAACAAAGTTCTTCCAGCCTCCACTGTAGTTTGCATCTGACCCAGCAACATACCACACCCCTGCGTTTGTTCCATCACCAACATAAATTCGAAGGCCTCCGTTTGTAAAAGTATCCAATGTGGGCGTTAGACAGTTCAGCCAAACATAAATGCCTTGGCCAAAGAAAGCCCCGCCTGATGAGAAATCGAATGGAGCATCTGGTTCGCCTGAGGCGTCATAAATGAAATTAACGGTGGAGTTTGAAACCTTACTGCCAATGCACCCCGTGCCCTGCACTTCGGAGTCAGTATCCAAAGAACCACCTGACCACCCAGTTGCTGAATCAGCATCGTTGATTAGAGTAGAAATAGCCGTGACTGTAGGCGCAACCATTAACTGTTATTTCCGCTAGTTTTCAGAAAGCGGTCACGTAAGACTATTGGTGCAACATGAACACTGTGCATTGCCCCACGACCATCCTGAAGAATTGAGACCCAAGTTCTTGTGCTATCAACCTCTGGAGCAAAGCCCATGGCTGGGCCAAATATGTACCAGGTGTTTTCATCAGCTGGGTGCTTAAAGTCTTTGAGGAACGTTGGAACAGGTAGGTCTCGGTCTGTAAACACCCATGCGGTCTCTAGGTAAATTAGAGTATCGTCCAAGTGTGCAGCCTCAAACTCTTTCAGTGAAGAGAACTTTTCAAATTGTATTTCAGTATCACGCATAGCTACCTGAGTGCCGCCAGGCACTTTGTCAATCATGCACATCTTGCGAAGGCCGAATGCCTTACATGCATATCTCCAGCAGTCTAGATCAATTTCCCGACCGCTGAAAACGTCAATATCAAAACTTTCAAAATGAAACACTGTTCCAGACATCTGTTACTCCGATAGATGTGTTAGTTTAACATATTTGTCACATCTGGTCAATTGGTTACGAAATATAGTTATCTTGTTGAGCAAGAACTTTAGACTCAACCTTTCAAAAGTTGTGGACCGCCAGTACGACCAACAGGCACAACGGCACTCCGCTCGACCAAGATTGTGCCTACGAAAGGTGCACTAACTTCTACAAGGTTAAGCATATGTTGTGGGTTGACTTGAGTCAAGTCTACAACTGGGAGATTATCGATGCAGTAACATTGACTCTCACCTTTGAGTTGGAATTCCCTTCCAGCTACGCCCTGAACCTCACCACCACTTCTTACCATAGTCTGTGTATGTCCCCATTTTTCGGCCTGAACTGCACGATAAAATCGAGCACCCTCACGGAGCATTACCATTGGAGCGCTTGCGTTTTGTGGTGATGGAACCATCCCAGGGATTGCCATTCCACCTTGTCTGCTTTGCATTATTGACATAGCATCAACGTCTCGCCATTGGCCAGTTGGCGCATGCGGATTGTGTTGTTGCTGTGGGTTGTGGGCATTGCGCTCTCTGCCTTGCGTTACGTGCAAAGGCTCATAGTGCGGTATGTCCTGGGGATGTGTGTGTCCTTGGTTTGCCTGCCGTTGCTTCTCGGCCCAATATTTACGTTCCCACTCAGGTATATCATTACTCATTTGTCGTCATCTCCTAGATGATAATTCTCAAGGTCTTCTACGCCTTCAGGACTTTGCTTCTCATTGTAGTCTAAAACACTCTTACGGGATTTATTAAAAGCTTCTGAGCCGCCTGTGGCTTTTCCTTCGCCCGTCTCATCATCTATGCCAGTGAAAGCCTCACCGAGCGCCTGAGACACCACGGCGGAAATGGATTCATCGAGCCAGTCATTTCCCAAGCAGCCTTCAAGGTCTTTTTCGATCGACTTGAGGGTTCCATGCTTGATGTCTTTGGAGCCGTGCATTGGAACGACGGTACTGCAAAGACCACACTGGTAGACTGCGTGCGAGCCCTTTTGTCTCACGTGGTCACAACCAGGCTCCCTATTTTTACGGAGCTTCTTGGCTAGTTTCTTTGAGGACATCACAGTACGCTCTGCAAGCGCCTCTTTTACGAGGTGTCCAATCACCTCTTCAATTGTTTCCATGGTTTCCATGTCGATAGGTGCTTCTTTCGTTTTCGGGTGCCTCTGTTCCCAGTCCTCTGGTACGAAGTCCTTGGGGGCAGCGACATTTCCGTATGCCTGTGCTCCTGGGCTGTGATTAGCTGCGGCCATTTCTGCATGACCACCTGTGTAATCCACATGTTTGATTAGCTTCTTTGTCGCATCAGGTTCATGGTCTCTGACCAATTTACCTTGTTTGTAACGTTCAGACCCACCTGGTGTGTTAGAACCTTGTTCCTCGATCTTTTCAGACGTCAGTGCCTTCTTCATCTCGTCTGTGAACACATAGTGATATTTGTTAGGCTTAAAACCTTTGGGTGGTTTGCCATCTATCTTCGCTGAGTTGTCCCTGGGATGAGCAATGCCGTCGGATGTGCCGATTGCAACTGTCTTGATTTCTTCTGGGGCGTGGGTGAGCCTGTCGACACCTCTTGAGTGCCCTGCCCACAGGTCTGCCTTGGGTGGTGTTGAAAAAGGCTCGCCTGAATGCATTTGGACGTCATAACCCTCATCTTCCAAGAACGATCTTATTTCCTTGTAGAAGCTGGAGGCTTCTTGGCTACCTTCGATATACTTCGGGTTTCCTTTAATGATAACGGCAGTTTTTCTAGTTTCGCTATTGCTCTCGAAGAACACACTCTTCAATGACAATTTACCCTCGCTGAAGTCCAGTTTCAGTTGTTTGGCTTTTTGAGTGCCATATTTTTGGTGTCGTTGTTTGTCAAGCCTGGCTTGAATTTCATCTCCGTAATTGTCAAAATAAACGGAAAGCATCTTTTTACGTTCTTTGTGGGTCAGCGCTTTAACTTTTTTCACCACGGCATCCCTAGAATCTGGGCCATGGTAGATTACAGCAGCCTGAATCAAATCCTGAAGAACTTCTCTTTCATTTTCACCTTCAACATGTTCAAGTGCCCCATGACGTCTGAGGAAATCTACAAGTTTCTGACCTGTGAGTATGTGGTCTACGTGTACGTTATTTTCCGTAAACCAATCACCAGGTTCAACAGCGGGTGGGTATTCATCATAGTAACCTTCAACTTCCCAGTTTTCAGGACGTCGTCTCCACCCGTCGCCGTAATCATCGTCTTCTTCAATCTCTTTGAGAACGGCGAGCATGCCCCAACGACGAATGTCTTCAATGGTAACCTCACCGATCGACTTCCCAATCTTCTTGCCAATGTGGTAGCGAATTGCACCTTCGGCTTTACCCATATCGTCTTTTTGTGCAGCAAAAGTCACACCTTCTAAGGTGTCGTCGTCAAATTCCATGCCATAAGAATCTTTTACGAAATCTCCTAGCTCACCTGAAAACCCATATTTTTCTATGCTTTCCTTGTTGTCAATGACAGTTCCGTGATAAAGGGTTCGCTCTTCCAAAGAGTCCACGCCAAACAGGCGCTTAAATTGACCTGGTGCAAACGAAAGGCCATTTAACCTCATTACGTCATTGACATATTCGTCATCTTCCAAATACACGTCCTCTTCACCATCACCATCGATGTCTCCTTCAACTTCAGGAACAAAGTCCACAGGCTCTTCAACGGAATTCATGCGAGGCCAACCTGGAAGGTCTCTGTGCCTGCTATCAGAAGCTACGGCTCGCCCAGCGCCCCCGCCACTGGCCGTTCCACCTTGTTCCTTAAGTTCCCGCTCTTCTTCACGTCGCTGTTCTTCAGCTTCATCAGCCAGGACTACCACCTCGTCTTCAACAACACGATCACTCCAATAGTCCTTGCGAGGATCTGTAATATACATTGAGTCAAGCTTTTGTGGACTTTTGCCCACCTGGTTCAACTCCTCTCCAGGAAAACTTGCACCAACACCACCCTTGTCTGAAATTCCAAGGCTATCTCTAGAAGCGGGGTAGCCTCGGCCTCGCTGTTGCTTGGCCTGGAAGTTAGCTCCAGCTTCAGCGTCTGTCATTTGCTTTATTCTGCGAACAGTTGGGTCTTGTTTTTTAGCGAGTTGTTTGTCCCCACCATATCCAAAAAAGCCTCCGTAGAAACTTTCTGCACCCGAACCGTGCCCTTGGCCAGCATAACCCGACTCTTCTAGAGCTTCCACAAGGGACTTAAGACTTTTTCGACGTTTTGGCATCACCCATAAGTAGAGGTTCGCTATTTAACAATATGTTCAAAAAGCTGACTGTTTTGCTTATTGCCCTGGGTGTTCTATCAGGATGTGTTGCCGCTATCAATGTTCCTATCTGCGGGCAAAGACAACAGCTGCCAATTAACGGACCCAATTCAGTTGAAAACTCTTTTGGCCAACCCCTTAGATGGAGCCAAAATGCATTCCCAATCAGGGTTACGTTGGATCCAAATTTGGGAGACGAACGCCGCAGCGCAGCTTTTGAAGCGATGCTAGTTTGGAATCAACAGACAGGTTTAGAAGTTTTCACCTACGCTGGTGAAGGACCTAACCCAGAACAGACAGGAACTATTTGGGTTACCGAAAGCGAACTTGGCTCGTCTCCATGTGGTGGCCAATACTACGGGTTTGCTCATCGCCTATATGAGGCAGATATTCTTGGAATCAAAACAAGTATCAATCGAGGTTGGGTCGAATTTCATTCTGGTGTCCCTCAGGACCGAATTACCTCAACAGCCATTCACGAATTTGGGCACATGCTCGGTTTGAACCACGACCCAGAGATTGAATCAATTATGTTTCCATTCAATCAACCAGACAGAACAAACCAGATAACTCAAGAGGATATCCAATATGTCATTGACATGATTGTCGAACCTCGGAATGACCCGTTTTACTTTGAAGGTACTTTCTAAAACCACCTGTTCTAAAACAGGTGCTTGCTTCTAAACATATCTTCAGCAGCCCGAGCGAACCAGTCATTGACCGTGTTTGCGGAGACGCCTTTTTCTCTGAGTTTAGCAACTACTTTTTTGTGGTTGTTGACCAGGGCTTTTGTTCTAGCCATTTTACTATTTTTGGGCCGATAGGCATACAGTAAGACTTCCTCCTCAGTATAAGGAACACACGGGTTATCTTCCGTAGCGCCCACGTCAAAGGGATCCGACACTTCTGGGTCTGCAATATATTTGCTGGTGTAAAGTTCTGGATGTTTCTTCATCCACTCCCAAACATAAAGAGCCTGGCTAGATACAGTTTGCCTGTCTGACATAATCCATTTAAAAACAGACCCAGCGACATCATACATGAATGGACCATAGCCACGCTCCGCTGCGACCAGTTCAACTTCAAATGCTCCGCAGCTGCGGTTCCAGCTACCGTCTATCATCCCATAACCAACTTCGGAACCGTCGAGTTCAGCTAGGGCCGCATTAGTCCAAAGTTGTTTTTGTTTCTTTGGGATGCGTACTCCTTCTGACTCCTCCTCAGCGCCATTCAATAAAAGCTCTTCAAGTACTGTGGCTAAAAGAGCATTGCCGTCATAAAGAAAAGCCTTTAGGCCACCCGAGTATCTGAAGAGGTATAAGGACAGACCCTCGCCCCTGAGTTCTTTTGCTGTCTTTGCTGGCATATGACTAAATAGGTCGCCTAGCCAAGATCCCCATTCCTTGCATTCTTGCAAATCAGATTTCTCAAGCAATCGGCTGAGTCAAGTTCGCTTGTGCAATGATATTATGTGAACTTTGGTAACATTTACTTCTTTAGCTATAGTGAGAAATTCGTTTTGCGAATGAACTCGTTGTCTTGTGGCATTCGACACACAGTGTTCTGCCATTTTTGATATCCCACAACAGCTTACATTTAATTGCTTGCTCAAGAGTTGTAATTTTATTTTCTTTTATGATCAATGCAAATGGCTTGATGTGATCAGCGTTCAGACAACATTTATTGTCATTGCCAGTGTTTTTTCCACACCAAACACACGTGTACTTGTCACGCTTGTAAACGGATGTACGCCAGCTTTTGTACTGGGTACAAGTTCGAACTAGCATTAAAAGGCTAGTCACTCTTTCGTTTGGTTTTTTATACCAATGGTGTTCACTGCCAGTTCGCAATTTTCCTTTAATTGCTTTGGAGATTTTCTTTCGTGTTTCCAAAGAGTGTTTCTCACCCCACATCGGATTATTTTGACCAGATACGTTTGCGTGATTTTTGGATATTTTCTGTTTTGTTTCAGCTGAGACTACTTTGCCCTTGTGTGCCTCGCTAATTTTCTTTTTTGTCTCTTCGGAAAGCGGACCCCAACGCTGACCTTTGTTGGCCTTACTAATTTTTTGCCGAGCCGCAGATGTATGCGTCTTTCCTAAAAATGGATTAGGATAGTCCGTTTTTTTTCTTACGGGAATGCCGAACTTTTTTAAACGTCGATAAATTGTGCCATAGCTGCTGTCAAGTTTCTTGGCAATCTTTTGGATAGACAATTTTTGAGCTATGTAAAGTTCAAACAATGTTGCAGGCAAAGTTTCGTCAGTAACAACCATTCCGTTAGTGTGTCACAAATCATCTAAATGTGCAGAAACACCTGTTGTGATCAGAAATCTAATTTGATCTTAAAGAGAAATTTATCACCGCTGCGCTTTAAAACGGGCTGGGCTAGATTCGTGCGAGCAATGATGTTTAAGTTGTCATCGTGAAGATTTATGCCTGTAATCCATGTAGCCTTTGAATCTGTTTCGTTTGCCAGCTCATTGATAACGAAGGGCTGGTATGATGGATTAGAAGAAGTCACCTCCCTCAGAGAACGTGCAAATGCATTGACAGTCAATATATGGATGTTGTTCTCACCCTGTAGCTCAACCGTAAAGCCGCCCTCACCGAAGAAGTACAGTTGTGGGTGTTTAAGAACAATTATTCCCTCGTTATAGAAGACATTACCTACTGAGTTCCAAGTTGCATGTGAGCCACTCGCATCTCCCCTGTAGAGGTTTCCAAGCCCATCATCTCGTACGGTGATTGCAAGAGCGCCACCAGAGTACGATAAAGCTGTATCAGAAAGTACAACAGAACCAGGCTTAATCCTATTTCCATAGAAGAGATTTGACACATCAAAGAAAACGACCTGGTTAGAACTTGGGTCCTTGGTGCGATGAAGGACAGCGAGAGAATCGCCAGGCAGCACATTAACCGAGCCAGACTCAGGTTGAACACCAAGCACATCGTCAAGAATTGAACCCGATGTAAGAATGGTCGACGAAGCACGAGCACCTGCCGAATCAACAATGTTGTTTAGGGTGATTATACCAAGTTCTGTGTTTCCAAGGTCATTTACAAATTTGGAACCAGAGAGCTTTGATAGCAAATCAAAGTTGGGCTGAAAGTTGCCATTGTCGCATGGGAGAATGGTGTAAAGGCGACGGCGAACAGAACCAGTCTGATACATAAAATCATTAGCACTGAGAACTGTGGTAGACGGTGGTTCAAACGTAGAACCACTCAATTGCCAAAGCCTTGGGTAGCAACCAGTAACTAACTCTCTAGTGTAATTCTCAAGGTTGATATAATGCCCACCTGCTCCGAAAGCCATTTCGCCTGCGTAAGGTGTCTCAGTCGTCCCGTCTACGGCAAAGAACGGGGTGTATAGAACACCACCGAAATTATTTAAATCCTGCCTAAATGGTGATTCCTGAGTAAAGAATGGTGGGAGATAAAATCTAAGATTGTCAAGGTTTGTAGGGCCTGATGCAGACAATTGACTAATATCGTCAAGAGTCAGGTACTTGTCATACAACTTTATGTCATGAATTTCAGCGTTTAAAGGATGAGTGAATGAAGAAGTTGAAGGGGCGAACACATCAGTGGTTGTATTGAGTTGTAAGATGCCATCTCTTGTAGCCGAGTCTTGAGCAAAAAATCGGTCTAAGGCCGTGGTCGAATTGTTTTCGCCCTCGTAATAGTTGCCCACAACAAGAACTGAAGGGTCTTCTCCGTTTTCGTAGAAACCCGCTGAAAACGATTCGGTAATATTGAACCTTCCCCTGTTGACACTGTCAACAACGAATGAGCCAGAACCAAAGTTGTAATCGGTTCCGCCCCATCGTACAGTTACGTGTTGCCATTCATCCTTAGACAGGGCGTTGTCGTCACTAAAATGTACAAACTCCTGACCCTCAAGAAGCTGGCTGGGCGCTGTATTGGCTGCGCTCGACACGGCAAGAGCAATTCTATACCTATTTGGCAAGCCACTGATGTCCTTACTGGACCCTGAATGGAGCGTCAGCGAATACCCACCAGTTAGGTGCATAAGTGTGCCTGGCTTGTATTCAGCTGACTCAACAAGCGTCGTATACTTTGGGCGGATATGGAAGTCGAAAGAGAATGCACCCGTAATTTGGAATTTCGATCCAGTTGCCTGCACAGAAATATCAACCGACCTGGTATTTGGATACAGAAGTGCTGAGTCGGTTGGAACAGTGCTACTTGTGAAGAAGTTGAGGCAGTTGTAATTGCCTATTGTCCACTGGGCTCTTGGACTAACTGTTCTGTAATACGGCATCAAAAGCTGACGAACAATGTTTTTGCGAAGAGTGTTTGACGAGAATCTGAAAGAAGGTGTGAAACGAATAATCTCAACCTGCTGTTGTTTTCTAATTGATTGTTGTTGACCCTGCACCCCACTCATATAGGAAATAATCGAGTCTTCAATATTTGATGAAGTAGTAGTAACGGCAATAACCCGAAGGTCATCTAAATTACTGTCTTGGTATAGAGAGGCACTGAACAACGAAAGTGGTTGAACCTCTTTCTCGTAGGTTGAACGTCTCGGGAATATGTTTACCGAACCCGTTACTCCTTCGGTGCCCGAACCAGATGTGAAAGTTCGCCGTGGGTTTGTGACTAAACTAAAGAACTCGAAGTTGTCAGGTGTAAGTTTGGTAATCATTTAGTTTCCAAAGGTAAATAGACAGTATGCATTTTATGTATCAAAATGTCACCTGGTCTTTACACCACTATTGTTCTTAACCAGCCAAAACTCCTCTGCTAGGGGAGCCTCTTCGCCCTTGCGATGCCACATGACGATTCTTCCGCCAGTGCTTTTGTAAACACCGAGAATGATAGCTTCCCCCGTATGAACCAGGTTGTGGCACGAACCACAAATTACAGCGAGGTTTCCATTATTGTTGTGGCTTCTTGGGTCGTGTCGGGGGATAACGTGGTGTTCCTCAAGAGCACTTGGTTCATCAAGGCCACACATCTCACACTTGACCTTTTTCAGCTTTGGCTGCCCGTAACGTCTTCTGATGGATACCATAACATTAGGTATGATACTACGTTGACTTTGATAAGCCTATGTTTTTTACGAACAACCCTTGCCCCGCATCATAGATTTTATACCAACCTAACTCATTTGCGTGCTCACTTTGAGGCAACTTCCTTTCATCCATGTTTGCAAATCTCTATATCGTCTCTGCCTTGCTCTGCAAAGCGCTTTTCAATTTCACCAAACGTTATTCTTCTTGCCATAACAAAACCTCGCCAACTACTAAGTAGCATAGCGAGGTCTCATGGGGCTGCACAGCTTAGCTTCTGTTAGTAGTCCAGCCTTACTTTGAAGGTGATATCCCTTTCGTCGTCCTTTAGAACGGGACGACTCAGCTTAGCGACGGCCAATAAGTTATCAAAAGCATCATACATGCCGATGCTTGAAACAAATGTAAAGCTTCTTTGGGTTTCCTCTTGGCCTTCGTCGATGACAACGATACGATTTTCGGAATCTACGTAAGAAGGGTTACTTGAGTAGTTGAATTCATCGGCAGCAAGTCGAGCAAAGAAAAGTGATGAATTGATGTTTGTGATGTTCTGAAATGTGATTGCTGTCTGGTCAACGGTTCCCGAGAGGAATCTGGTGGCTGCCAAATGATCAACAACATCATCAATCGATGCCGAAAGCAGCAGCTTATCGAATGTACCAGAAAGGAAGGCAGTGCCTGTAGCTGTTACGCCATCAATTGCTCCTGAGATTTCCACTGTCTGATCCATAGACCTAGAAAGGTCCATGACAAAGATGCCTTTATCAATGAACAAAAGCCCAAGAGGGACAGCTGTATTTGATGAATCGACAACCGTAGAGACCTGACCGCCAAAAGTGAACTCCTTATTTACAGACGAGTTGATATCTGTAAGGATTTTTGTAGCGCTCTCTGGTGGGGTACTGATAGTCGGGGTATCGGCATTTTTGAAACCATCCAGACTAGCAGTTGGGAAGTAGCGCAAGGCAAAAGTCTCACGCTTCATCTGATCACGGGAGAACAATCGCTTAAAGCAAAGGAACCCAGCTTCCTTAATTTGGAAGGAGGTAGAGCCTGAGCGAGCTGTGAAAACAGCGGCGGAATCCCCAAGAAGGTTTTGGGCAAATTGGCGGTAGAGATCCATCTTTTCACGCATCATGAGAGTGTCAGAGCCAAACAGATATTTGCCGTTAGCATCAATCGTCGGGTTAGCATTCTGAACAACCTCTGAGCCGCTAGCAAGTCCAATCGTTATATCGAAAACAGGGTTTGCTGTCTGGAGAGTGAAGTCTTGATCGTATACAGTCTGGAACAATGATGACGTTACACCAGGTCCCACACCGCCAGTCACAAAAACTTGAAATTTTCTTCGTGTGCTCGATGCAGAAATATCTGTGTTGATCACGTCCACTAATTGGTTCAAAAAGCTTCTGCTTGTTTTCACATCTTCTGCTGCGAATTCTTTGAATGTAGCCAAAATATACCTTCTACTTGCTTATTTGCTGTTGGTTAATTAAAGGCAGACCATACGTTGTAGTTGCCCTGTGACATTGTTCACACAATGTTCTACCATTTTTAATATCCCAAAGCGCCTCACAGCTTTGCGCTTCGTGTGTTGATTTCAACTTATTGCGATGTACGATTAAAGCAAAGGGCTTAATATGATTAACATTTAGTTGCACATGTGTAGCACCGCAAAATTTCTTAGTGAACTCTTCTATGGATGTGTTTTGCATAAAAAGTATTAGATCATGTGTTCTTTGAGATTTGTGTCTCAAATTCGTATACAGCGCCTGACTGCACACCTGAGATTTTAACAAAGGTGCTGATCAAGCTCTTGTTGAATGTTGCTCCGTAAATTTGGAACTGCGATTCTGTTATCGCCTTGGTTGCAAGAGTGAAAGAGAGCCGTGAACCGCCAACAGCGGTTTCAACAGCATCACGAGTTAACAAGTAAGTTGCTCTCTGCTGACCATCGATATCTTCTGGAGTGGAGCCGAGCACCTGTAGGAACTGATTGTTCATTTCCACAATGAAAGCCTGGTCTCTCAGCTCTACGTCAATGGAGTTTTCATCCTGAATGTCTTGAGCAACGGTGAGGTTTCGTCGTTTGACGGTAGTGCTGCCAATAGAGACGACGTTGGTAGTTGCAGTAACACCTTCACCTGTCAGGGACAGGGTTGGCAGGCGGATCAAGCTCGGATTGGACACACTGATCATTCTATATTTTTGGGCGAGGCCTTGGTTGGTCAATGCTTCAAAAATTGGTGTGTTCTTTTCCAGCTTCTCTTTGCCGACTGTTCGGCCGAATTTCTGAATGATCGTATAATCTATCTCGTCATCTCCAGGGGAGAATTTGACGATAGAAAAACTGCCATCGTTTCTGGCCAAGAACTCACGGCCCTTGTCTGTTAAAACAGCGTCTAAAATGATGTTGTTTGTATCGTTCTGTAGAAATCCCATTATCTTACCCTAAGCCTGTTAATAAATTCTTTGGCTGGAAGCGTGCCGAACTCTTTGACTGTTCTTACTCTTCATTATTCTTCTCTGTAGTTGTTCTTTTGTCTTGTAACTTAATTTTGACAACTTGTTGTTGTTGTAGATCGATGTTTATCAGCTGCAATCGGTAATCAGCACCACGGTCCGTTTTAAGTAGGCCGAGATCGTTGTTTTGTGAGTCAATGACATTCAGATATTCTGGGTTAAAGTAAACTTTGACCTTCTTGTGCCCTGAATCACGAATTGAATCAACGAATGTATCCTCCTGAAGGAAGGCATTGGGGTAAGCTTTCGGGGCACCCGTTAGTGAGATCAGCTTCTTCTCGATCTTGTTTGTGTACCTGTTGAAGGATGCTTCAAATTGTATGCTATAACCAGAAGTAAATCCGTGTGCATCAACAGCCGCAACTGCGTATATGTACCTGGAATCCTTGTCGAACTCCTTATCGATGTAATATGACTGGGGCGAAGAAAGTTTTATTATGAGCTGTGGGTCTGGGAATTCCCTGGCTGGCGATTTAACAACAGAGTTATCGAAATCGAACTCACGAATTAGTTGGAATGGTTCTAGAATAGAAGACCGTCTAAAGACCTGGAATTTCTTGATGTCTCTTTGCGGATTTACAGGAAAGTTCCACATAAGCCTGGCAGCCTGACTGGTATAACACCAATTTACATTGAAGTCACACGGTGGGGGCGGGGCTACACTTTCTTCGGTGCGTACCAAGACCCTCTTAGTTGGCTTAGAAGAAATGAGGAAGCTGATTGCAACGACTGAATTTGAGTCCGTGTCTTCAACTTGAAGTTCCACAAACGCAATAGTGCGGATAGTGTAGCCATAGGTGGTTCCATATCTCACCCGAAGATCAACAGCAGCATTTGCTCTTGGATTTTCAACAATAATTGGGTCGTGGTCGACGGACCCACCATCGGCCAGGTATTCAATTTTATCAACCACATAACCAATAACCTGAACGGTTGGGTCAAAAGCATTTGGGTCTACTTCACGGTAGTCAAGGAATTCCAGGACTTCGAAGTCGTAATCACGGCCATCTAAGATGGTAGAGTTCTTCTGGGAGGTTGCCTCTTGCTGTATTTGGTTGGCACTTTCTAGTAGCTGACTAGCTTCGTCATCAAAAATATTGATTGTGTTCTCCTGCGTAGTTTTCAGCAGCGTCGCAGCGACCTTATTGTTTAGTTGGGTTCTGACTCGAACTTGAGATATTTCATCGGTTAAACTCTCTACCACCTTCTCACGACCACGACTATCCAGGAAGGTGTATCCGTTTTCCGACATCGTAAAGAAGGTGTTGGTTAAAAACCTTGTGTCAATTCTGCGATTTGTTTTGGTTCTCAAAAATCGCAGAATGTCAATTGGGGATTCTTCATCGTTTGGATTCTGGTGGTCTCTTACTTCCTGAAGTAAACGATTTAAGAAAAAGTCCATTTTCTCGTCGGCGCCGTTATCCTGAAGATAGACATTGGTGTACTCATCTGTAACGAAAGTTTGTTCATTGTGGATCTTCTTCAAGTTGGACTGAATACTCACGTTGTTTATTGTCGGGTTTTCTATACTTCCAAGTCTGCTTTGGTCAACTGTTGGAGTCCAAGAAAAACGTACAAACCTCGGGGTAAAACGTCGGAAATTAATTGAATCGATAAAGGAATTGTCGAATCCTCCTGCTGAGCGGTTGCGGATAAATTCTGGTGATTCAAGTTCTGAATCGCTAACTCTCTCATCAGCCTCAAAGAAGCCATAGACAAACGACGCATCAAAGGTTTTAACCTCTGGAACGTCCACGTATGCGATACGCTTTGAAGGAAGGGACTGGGCCATTATATTGAGTTCTCCACGACTACAAAGTAGTCTTCAAATACAAGTTCGTTTCTGGTCTTTGGGCGTAAGTACAGAATACCGTTTTGATTCACAATGCGTTCTTGAACAACGGATTTTTGGAATGTGAGTTTGCCGCTCTCTGAATCTAGTGTCTCTTCCTCATCAATTTCGAAATCTTCTGTATTGAATGCGAGATGAAAAACTCGATCAAACATTTTAGGGCTTGTAACTTTGGAGCGAAGAACTTCGGGCTCAAATACAGCGTTACCATAAGTCAAGAGCCTCAAAACATCTTTTGTTTCATCGTCCACGTTGTTGTTGGCGAGCAAGTCAGGAATTGGCTGATTAGGCACCTTCTTTTTGAGGGTGTCTCGCAAATAGGTAAAGACAAGATTGTTCAATTCTTCGCTAAAGGTCGTACCAGGTTCAATCTTGTTCTTGGCAAAAGTAGCTTCGTCAATACGCATGCCTGTTAGCAATCTCATATACAGGCCTAGCAGCCCATCAGCAGTATGATTTTCTATGAGTTCACGCTTCTGTCCAAGAGATAAAAAGTCATACCCATCATCGTCAGCAATGTTGTTCCAGGAACGAGTCTTAGGGTTTGAGACAATGCCAAGGTCAAGAATTTTGTTTCGCTGTACAATCTTCGACCAGGCCTCACCTTTATTTGCCTGAGTAAGTTCTAGGTTTTCTTCCTGAAACAAGCTGAGGTCGAACAGGAATGTCTTTGGTTTAAAGATAATATCCTCAAAACGTTGGTCACGCTTGTAAAGCTTAATTGCCACGACATCGAACTGTTTGTCTTTGAAGCTTCTTTGGTTTATGTCCATGCGCTCAATTCGGTCTGCTAGCTGCTGGGAAAAACCAGATGGGATTCCAACGGAAATAATCTTGGTTCTAAGATCAGCATTTGACCCCAAGAGATATTTGGGCTCAGACAACAAAGAAATTAGTGCGTTCCTGGTTGACGGAAATATGATTTCATCATCCACAAGAGCATTCTCTGCACGCCCCAAACCCAAGGCACGGCCCAGGCCTGTTTGGGCTGCCTGATCAGTTTCAGCAAAATTGCGAGAGCGATTCCTGGCTTCACGTTGGATGAAGGCGGCTGTACGGACCTGAGATGGGTTTCGAGCAATAGCCAAGTCCTCAATCGAGTTTTCTGTAAGGAAGTTATTTAGGAATTCTGGAGAGAAGAAGTTTACCATACTCCTTTTTCCGCTTCGAATTCGACCTTCAACAACTGAAAGGATGTTGAGGATATTTTCAATAATCTTATCCTCAGTAACCACCTTGTTTTTTGTCGCCTTCAGGTTGTTTTTGAGGTTGATTGTGTCACGTGAGAATGACAGAGCTTCAATATTTGCAGGCCCCAATTTCTGAATAAGGCGGGTCCCAAGGAAAGCTGAGCCTAGGTTCCTATTAACCAGCGTTTTCGTATTGCCTGAAGTCCGACTGTTGTTGTCGGTCAAGAAGCTAAGCGTGCTCGCAGCCATGGCTGTCTTACTAGTGTTCGCTGTGGAATCTCCTGAACGCATAATCCTGGTAAGAGTCGGAGTGAGTAACCTACTAAATGCAGTCGATGTCTTTGAGTTTTTGGATGCGAGTGTTGTCAGCGCTGCACGTGGAAGACGAGTAGTGGAACGTCTGAGTAGCGCAGGTGAAAATTGAATAGGTCGGACCGTAATGACGTCGTTGATTGATTTAACAACGAAATCGCTTTTTTGTGCATCGATTGTGATGAAGGTGCTAAAAATACTTCTTGATCTACCAAAGCTCGAAAAACTGTATTTGGATGTCATGCTTGCAAGGATTTCAAAAATGATCAAAAGCTGGGTACTTGTGCTAAGGAAGTTGAACCGAGTGCGGCCCGATTGATCGTCAAGGAGGTGAACGGATTCTCCGTTGTGAGTTGCGGCTTGCGTAAGTGAATTTGCGATATCTACAAATTGTTTAATAAGATTTGTTGAGGTTGCAGATTTCGGATCCACGTTGCTCATCAGAATTTTACGGATGGTGTAACGAGGGATGTTGATAGTAGTTTGGTTGAAGGTCAAAGCGTTAACGGAAAGTCTCGCATGGGCTGAAAGGTTGATGTCTCTCGGAGACTTGGTTGCTCTGAACCTGGTATAATCTGGACTGGCTCTTAGGACTAGACCAAGGTTAAACTTGGGAGCAGAAGTTGTCAGGGCAATAACTCGATTTTCTATGTCCGCCGCTAGGCGTTGCAGGTATGGTCGTAAAGTACGGATCCCGCCGCCCAGCCTTGGGTTCCTTCGCTTGGAAACATTTACATTAGGGAAGGAACGGATATTCCCAAATTCACGAGCAAGCTCCTGAAACACAGGCTTTTGATCGTTAGGTGAGGTGCTTGCAAGGCCCGAAAGCATACAGAATTGGAATAACTTACTTTTGAGTTCGTTGTCTGTGTTAGCCAGTTTAAAGATAGCAGTGATTACTGCCTGGTCACGATTCAAGCTGTTTAGATCAATCATGCCAACAGTGGCATCCCTGAAAGAAGTATAAACAAGGTCCACGAGCGGGTCAGCGTTTAAAGTTCCTTGCTTATTGAGACTGAACATCTCAGAGATGAGATTGCTTGCTTCGTTGATTCGGCTGGAAACCTGGTTAGCAAAATTCACGTAAGGTTGTGTGTTGAATCGGCCATCAGTGATCTGGAGCACGGAGTCGACAAAAAAGCCACTCCCAGGAATGAATGTCTTTTTGCTGTCACTCGCATCAACGTATTTCTTCTCAAGTGGAAGCACGACCGAGTTTTCTGATAAGGGTTGTACAAACAAAGAAGATAGTGATCTGTCCCCGAGCGGCTGCTCAAATATATCAGTTCCAGGAATGCCGATTATGTTGTCAAAAGGTGAGCCTGTATCTCCGCTTGCAAAGACATCCTGTAATTTTCTTTTAATTTTAGGGATACCAAGACTTCTAGAAATGCGGTATTCTTTGCTGATTATTGTCAACAGCAAACGAAGTCTATCATCAGGATCATTTGGTAACGAGTTCAAGAAGGTGTTGAAAAAGGAACGCTGAGCTGCATTCGCTGCTAAGTTCCTTGAACGTATTTGGTCAATCGTGAATGAAAACCCATCATTCAGTGTGTAGGTGGTGTCGATGCTAACTGGGTCAAAATCATTGACTCGATCGCTGTCTTCTAGGTCAAGCAGGTTGACCGAGTAGTTTTCAGAAATTTCCTTGAAATCAGCAAGCAGTTGAAGGATGATTTTGGTATCAGAAAAGGCGTCGAGCTTATCTTTTGAGAGCTGCATTCGGCGGTCAAAAAAGTCATCCAATGGGAGAAGGTGCTTGTCAAAGTCCGACCTAGGAATGTCCTTGAGATCAAGCAGCTTTTTAATCACTTCAACCTTATCAAGGATTTGACCATACCACTCTATAGTTCTGTCAGTTCGTCCCAAATTGCTCTGCCATCGGTTGCGAATCCCTGACAAAATTTCCGCTGTTCTTTGGTTGTTGTCTTTGGACATGCCTTCCAGAAGACCGACCAATGTGTCACGTCGGAGCCACAGTGCATTGTATTGAGTGTCAATGAGTTTGCCAGCAGGTGAGAAATCCTTAAGGTAACGTGCTTGTGACCTATCCTTCCATACAGGCAGGAAGTCTGTTATTTGGATTATTTCAGGGCGAAATGCAGAAATGCCATTACGTTCAAGTGGAACGAATTGTGAGTTTGCGAGACGAGTTTCAGACACATCTAGAACATCCTCAGAGTATTTCTCGGCAGGGGGTCGCTTCAACAGCGGAAGCTGAAGTTTGAATTGTGGCAATCTTATGGTGCGAGTTAACCGACGAAGGTCGGCGACCCCACTAATATTCAGATTGTTCGTTACAGGCAGTTGTCGAAGAGTAAGCGGCGACGTGCCCCTGGGACTGGACCGAGGAAAGACAGCTGTTACAGCTGGCCTTTTGGTTCCCACCCTTGAAACTGAGGTCGAAGCCGAACTCGTCCGAGTTGACGTTCTTCTGCTTGTACTTGTAGGTACAACCGCCTGGGTTGACAAACGTCCGAGCACGGCTGCCGTCCCAGTTGACTTGGTTCTGCGCTTTCTACGTGCCATTAAATTACCACCGAGTTTGTTTTGAGTTCTGGACCCCGACTATAGTCGAACATCACAGGAACAATGTAGTAGGTCAATTCTCCACACTCTTGGTTTGTAAGTTCATCTACAAATTGGAAGTAGTTGGAATTCGTGATGTTGTGTGATTTGCCAACAACAGTTCGAATGCCAAGAACGTCAAGGATAACTATGAAATGGTCTATCTTATTGACATTACCCTGAACTTTCCATTGGATAAAAATATTACTCTCTCCAAACTGGCTGATCTTGCCCTCGGTCAAAGAAGGAATTATGTCAGCTAAAGATACAACTACATTTTGTGTATCAACAACCCGACCAAAAGTAAAGGTACTCTTTGAGTGGTTTCTTAGTCGAGAAGATTGACTAGAGAGATTGCCCCTGAGCAGAGCCAATGGGTGTTTCCACTTAGCTGGTGCAAATGAGTAACTGACATTTGTTCGTGGAGTAATTGTTCTAGATAAGGTTTCAAAGAGTGTGTCCGTTTCTCGGGCGTGAGCTGTGATATTGTAGTTATAACCAAACCCACCCTGCAAAGGTTTTACTCCTTTAACTCTCCCGAATTTCTTGTCTGAGAAATCTGCACTATCAATAATGCCAAAATCTTCCAATTCACCAGTGCCCAGGTTGGTTCTGGTAATTCTGACAGCAAACAAATCTTGAAGCAAGTTACGGTTGGCCAGCAGCTGGTCTTGGTATTCCGATGTAAATCCCTGCTCACCTAGGAAAGTTTTAACTAAATCTGCGTCCCCCTGGATTACATTTTTTGTTATATTGAAGATGACATCAACGTCATCTCCTGATTCCTCCACCTCTGGCTCGGTGACCTCCAAACTCAGAATGTTGTTAGCGATAGGGCAAAATTCGATGATAAGGTTATTTGCTGCTATCTCCGAAGCTCCATCAATGAACAATAGAATTACACGGTACTCATAGATGCGGTCTTCCTTAACCGAGGAATCCTCAAATACAATAGGAGCGTTAGAATCTTCATCTACTAGTGTGATGTCACCGATGCTCGTAAACGTCCTTTGGTTTATCGTCTTATCCTTGCGTTGTAAACTAACGGCGATAGGCCCTGAAGGAACATCAGAGACTGAAATGACGATAGAGCTATCCAAAATTTCGTGTGTAACTGAAACGTAATAGGTTCGTCGGAAAAAGTTAGTTCTAGAGGCCAAGTTCCCTCTTTGTTGTTGAACGACGACAGAGTCGAATTCAGCGCCTAGAATACCATTTGAGTTTACTGGCACAACACGGTAGATGATAGGATTGGTAGATGCGTACACGTCTTCTATTTTTCTGAAACCATATCCTTGTTCAATATCAAGGGAACCTACTAGGTCATACTGTGCATCGATATTTGGTACAGCTTTTTTGACATCACGTCTGTAGATGTTGACGGATGTTGCATTGAGGTCGTTCTGTTTAATATTCAAAACAGTTTTACCGAGTTTCCCAATGGGGACAGCAGAAACGGTTGGAGCCTTTGTTGGAATTTGAAGTTGGGATACATTTTTGCTGTGAGGCACAGCACGTGTGATAGTTTGAACACGAATATTCCGCATATCGACCAGTTCAAAAATATAGTAGAACTCGTCCTCATCAAGGTCGCCGATGGGAATGCGCAGCTCTTCTTCAATTTCGATCCAGGAAGACTCTTCACGGACGATTGTGTTGAGAAAACGTGATGAATTGACTTGAGCCTGATTGGAGTACCGTCGGTTATTCAAAAGAGACCCGACCAACAGTCTCCCTGGGGCAAGCCTGGACTGATTTGACGGAGTCTTTTTCGAGACGGTTCCAGCAGAGGCTCTAACCGCAGAACGAATAACGTTTGTACGAGCACCAACGAAGCTTGCTGGGTCACACTTGCAGCCAAAAAGCAACCTTGTGGCTGAAGAACGAATCAGCCGAGTTGAGACTGTTCTATCTGAATCGATGTTACGATTTAGGTTTTGGTCTAGAACTGGTAGACGTAAGTTTCTATCTGTTAAATCACTTGCTAGTGCAGGACGTATTCGTCGAACCTTCGTAGCGATCTGGGGCGCTGTGAAAACGCCTTTCGACAGGTGTATGGTTCGGCTATTTGGAATTCGTTTAGTGATATCCGACAAATAGGTAAAAAACCTAGCGCTATCCCTTTGCCGAGCAATGTCCTTGAGCGCCGCTGGACGTGCTAACAAGCGTTTGGTGATAAGTTCGGCATTGAAATTGGTAAAGGTCCGAAAGGTCTTCTTTACCTCAGGCTGCTCAGCAGCTGAGATACGAACTTTGAATGCCTTGGCCCTCGCAGCCTTGACTGGGTCAATCCTGAATTTGACTTTGTAAACAAACTCACCACCCTGGGTAATTTTTTCCAGTTTGGCAAACTCGCTTGGGACTTGCATGATATTCGCAGTTCTTTTGATTCGTGCTCTCATCTATAGATTCACCGTCTGTCAGTAAGTAGAGTTTAGGCTAACTTTCAATGATAACCTAACCTATCTGTACTAATATGATCGAACAATATTATAAGGATGGGTCAAGAAAGTTATTTGTCGGCCAAAACTGCCATTAACAGAAAAGGGTTCACTTGGTACCGAGCATTAGGTTATAGTGATATAGCACTTTCTAAAACAGACTGGAACGACGAGAATGGCTAGAGAAATTGATGATCCGAGGAAGCCGCACCTTTGGCCTGTGGGTCAGACAGTGTACCTTCAGGGCAATGCCAAGCAGGTACGAAGCAAACAGAGTCAGGTGTCAGCTGCCGCATTTTCCAAACAGGCCATTGTTGACTGGCTAATGGGTCAACACGGCATGATCCTGGGGTCTGAGGATATTTATCCAGATGGTTCCGAGGCTCCTAGCCGATTTGCCGAAGCTACTGAGCAGGTACACTTCGAGAGCGGGTCCCACGGCATGGTCTTGTCACAGTTTTGGATCGAGTCACTGCCCACCGAGGAAGAACTACAGAAGAATCCTGAGTTGGAACCTGGCTACGCCATTTACTGCTTCATCATGGTCAAGGACAAGATGATCCTTGTTCCCCACAAGGTTTGTACAAAGGTGGCCTAAGACAGAAGTCAGATGAGTCAAAATTATTTCACACAAGGTCAAGCAATTGACTTCATAGAAAAGGTTTTTGGCGATGGAAAACCTTCAAACGGCGGGAAAAACTTTTCCGTCGTTTGTCCTATGTGCAGGCAATTTAAAGGTTCATCTTACACTAAGCAGAAGCTGGTCATTAAGACGGTTCATCCGCATTTTGTTCACTGTTGGGTTTGTGGGTATAAGGCTCGCAACATCTACAAGCTTATCGCCAAATACCATCCTGCAAATCTCAAAGAGTACAAGGAATCTTTTGTAAACGCTGAGGAGCTTGAGGCCCAGGATTCGGATGAAGGGCCAGAAGAAACTGTTGTCGAACTCCCAGCGGGTTTTAAGTTATTGGCAGAGCTTGTCAGGGACTTCGACTCCATACATTCTCCTGTCACACGACGTTATGTGCAACAGGCACTCGAATATTTAAAATCGAGGAATATAAATACAAGGACTGAGTTGTGGTATTGGAAGCTTGGCATCACAGAAGACCGTGAAGCTAGGTGCAAGTATCGCATTATCATTCCGTCTTATGATTCAAGCGGAGAACTATCTTATTGGACGGCTCGTTCCTGGACAAGGAAGCCAATGTTCAATTACAAGAACCCGCCAAGCGACCGACGTAAGATAATCTTCAATGAATTGAACATTGATTGGGAAGAGCCCTTGACTATAGTCGAAGGCCCCTTTGATTTGCTGAAGGCGAACCAGAATGCTACAGCGGTTCTTGGCTCTGAGGAATTGACTTTAGAATTTGCGCTTTTACAGAAAATCGTTATCAATAAGACACCAGTTGTATTGGCATTTGACCCTGAACCCAAGGCTCAGAAAAAACAATTTAGGCTTGCAAAACGCCTGGCAGAGTTTGATATATCAGTTCGGATTCTCGAATACCCCTCCTGGGACAAGGATATCGGCGACATGACTCGAAACGAGTTTATGAAACTACTCAACTCTGCTAAACCTCTTACAGAGAACTACGAACTCAGAATGAGAATCACGTCTCTGTTAAATTAACAAAGAGTTTTGAATTTACTCATTTCATACATTGTGTGCATGGGAAGAAAGTAGTTACTCATAGATCGTAAAATAATATGAAAATTGCTCACATATCTGGTATTCATTGGCGTGGCACTAACAAAGAAACACTTACCAAACTGTATTGCACACAAGAGTTATCTTTAAGGCAAGTTGCAGAGTTGTTTGGCGTTACGTATGCGACTGTGCGAGCCAAGTTGATTAAATTTGGCATCCCGAGAAGAACTAGAACAGAAGCTGCCCAGGGCAACAAAAATGCTTTTTTTGGTCGTAAGCACACAAGGCAATCTTTGGAAAAGATGTCTCGGGCGACTTGTGGTAAGAACAATGGATTTTTTGGAAAAACTCATTCTGACCACACCAAGAACAAAATAAGCAAGGCAAACAAAGGAAGGTTGGCTGGGAGGAAGAGTCCCAACTGGAAACCAGTAGACCAACACAAGAAAACCTTAAACAAAGCCTTGCGAGATAGAATTGAATCCAAGAATTGGCGGCAAGCAGTTTTTGAAAAAGATGATTACACCTGTCAATTTTGCAAAACAAAAGGTGGAAATCTGAATGCAGACCATATTGTTCCTCTGGCTCTGTTGATACAGAGAAATGCCATCGAGACCCTGGAGGAAGCTGTGAAATGTGTCGAACTGTGGGATATTGGTAACGGAAGAACACTTTGTATTTCATGCCACAAAAAAACAAAAACTTGGGGGGCTCGGACCAAAGCCCTTCTGAAAAAGGACTCAATATGAAAATTGCTCACATCTCCGACATACATTGGCGTGGCATTTCTCGTCATAAAGAGTACGTTCAAGCTTTTGAACGTCTTTTTGAAGAGCTTCGACACCACAAGCCAGACCTAATTGTGAATACAGGGGATACGTTCCATACCAAAACCCAGGGTATAACACCAGAAATCATTGAACGGCTTGCTTGGATGTTTCGCTCGCTTGCGGACATCGCACCGTCTTACACCATCTTAGGGAATCACGATGGCAATCTGACGAATTTATATCGCAAGGATACAATCACACCAATTCACGAATCCATTGCGCACCCTCGTGCTCACCTACTACGTGAATCAGGAACTTTCAAACTCAGCGAGAAAGTTAAAGGAAAAGACGTCCATCTGTGTGTATATTCCCCTTTTGATCAAAAGGGCTGGCCCAAAGTCAAACCTATCGAAGGGGCGATCAATATAGCATTATACCACGGTTCGGTTGCAGGTTCTTTAATGGACAACAACTGGAAGATGCCAGAAGGCATCGCCGAAGCAGTGACTACTGACTTTGCACAGTTTGATTTTACTTTGCTTGGTGACATTCACAAGCACCAGACTCTAGCACAGCGTAAAGACAAAAATGGAAAACTTAAGCCTTGGATGGCTTACCCTGGCTCCCTGATTCAACAAAACTTCGGAGAATCCGAAAAGAAGGGTTACTTGATTTGGGACATAAAGGACAAGGATGACTGGTCCATCAAGTTCCATGAGCTTGAGAACCGCATGCCCTTTATAACCATTGGCTGGGAAGGCTCAGTTGAAAACACACTGCAAAAAGTCAAGGATTCAAGGGGCACACGAGCTTTCCTCAAGGGCAGCCGTTTCCGTGTGTCCTCCTCTTCAGCAATTCCTAGTGTCGAAGCCCGAAAATTGGTCCATTCGCTCAGGGAAGAGAAGAAAGCTTCTGAGGTAGTCTTTAAATACAATATGTTGTCAAGAATGGACCATGTGTCTACAAATGACAACCTTAAGATTTCCAAAAAAAGCCTAAGGCAGGATCCAGACGCAGTTGTTCGGCTTTACTTAGATTATCTAACAGCTCATATCGCTAGCTACAACTTTGACCGTGATGCTATCGAAGAAGCAGACCAGCTTATTCGTGGTTACATGTCAAAGCTCATGATTCGAGACTCAGACAAAATTGCCAGGACAACCAACTGGTCGATCAAATATCTGGAGTTTGACAACATTTTCCGTTACGGCGAAGGCAATAAAATTGATTTCTCAGACCTAGAGGGCATAGTAGGTATTTTCGGTCCAAACAAGATAGGGAAAAGCAGCATTGTCGGAGCCTTGATGTATGTTTTGTACAACACCACCGATCGTGGTCCGATGAAAAATGCTCACATCATTAACCGACGTAAAAATTGGTGTCGTGGTAAGGTCCGTATCAATGTGGGTGGCACGGATTATATCGTTGAACGAAAGAGCACTAGGGTCGTCCCTAAAAAGAAGACTTCAAAGCGAGACCCGAACAAGACCACCACCACTTTGAATTTCTATCGCATTGAACGGGATGAAGTAACAGGTCACGAGAAAAAAGTGGTTATGAACTCCGTCACTCGTGACGACACGGACAAAGAAATCAGAAAGCTTGTCGGAACATCCAATGACTTTCTACTGACTGCCCTGTCCTCTCAGGGCTCGGTAGATCGCTTTATCAAGGAAGGCCCAACAGAGCGAAAGAAAATTCTGGCTCGCTTCCTAGAACTTGATATATTTGACAACCTCTATTACCTCTGCAAGGATGATTACAGCGGACTTAACACTCGTGGAAACTCTCTTTCACCACAGACCGTAAGCAATCAAATCGTGAAAACGAGGAAGATAATTGCCCAGGGAGAAAATGAAGTTGGCTCACTTGAGGAGCGACTACGAAAACTCCGTGAGCAAAAGGATTCAGTCAAGCTTTGGCTGATGCATCACGAAAAAAATGCTGCGGATGTCGACCTCGCTCACATGGAAGAGCTGGAGCGAAAGGTGATTGCTGGTGAAAAGACTGTCAAGGCAAAGTCAGACAGTCTTGTAAGACTAAAATCAGGACTCAAATCTAATGAAACTAAGCTGAAAGACGTAAAGGCTGACAAGAAGAAAATCGACGTTGTGTCGCTCAAGGAACAGCTTGAAGAATTTGAATCCTTAAAGTCGCTTTTGCATGAACTTAGAGCAGAGCTGAACTCGCACAAGGCCGTACTAAACAACCAGAAAAAGAACATCAAAAAACTGGAAGTCGTGCCTTGTGGTGACCAGTTTCCAGACTGCCATTATATCAAAGACGGTCACCGAGACAAAAAGAAGGTTAAAACTCAAGAAGAGCTGGTAAAGAAACTCACGTCCCAATATGAGATAAATGAAAAGACTTTTGAAGAGTACGTTGCTAAAAAACTTCGTGAGCAGATTACCACACACCAAACCTTGGACCGTCAGGAATTTGATCTTATTCGCACTATTGAATCAAGCAAAAAGCACCGTGAACTCCTGAAAAAGGAGTTCACATCAACAAAACTTGAAGTCAAGAAAATCAAGGACGAAATTTCTTCATTGAAGAAGAAGGTCAACGTGTTAGAGGGCAAAGAGTATGAGAAGAAGAAAATTCAGCTTGATAAATGTCGTCAACTAGTTGCGGATATTGAAACAAGGCGCCAGGAAACCCTGGTAAAACTAGGCGGCAAGAAAGAGGGGTTGAAAAACCTTATTATGGAAGAGGAAGAAACAAAATCGTTGATAGGCAAATTGAAGATTTATGACTCCATCCTATCCGCATTCTCAAAGACGGGAATCCCCGCTATGGTCCTCAAGTCCCAGCTTCCTGCCATCAACGAAGAACTGTCAAAGATTCTTGAGGGTATCACCGACTTCAAGATTGGTCTGGAGACTGATATTAACTCCAATGTCATGGACGTCTATATTCAGGATGAACACAGCCAGCGTATTATCGAGTTGGCTTCTGGCATGGAAAAGACAATTGCAAGCATGGCCCTAAGGGCTGCGTTAATCAACCTATCGTCGCTTCCAAAACCCGATGTGCTCATTATCGATGAGGGCTTCGGTGCGTTGGATGAAAATAACATCCAGAGCTGTATGGATATGCTTACCTTCCTTCGTGGGTACTTCAAGACGATTCTTGTGATTTCGCATGTCACTCCAGTCAAGGAGGTTGCTGAACGAATGATCGAAGTCAAAAACGACGGCATCGAATCGAAAGTTCTCGCCTAACACAGGAACGTACAACATGAATACATTTTTTACGATATTGAGAATATGCTCTGTGCCACTACTTGCCCTTTTTGGCTGGCTGGTAGTTTTGGTCATCCATGCAATGTGGGGTCGGCGGCTTTTCTGGTGGGAAGGTGCACTTTGTACCGTTCTGAGAAATGACTCTTGGCCTGTCAATGATGAGAAAAAGTTTGGAGGGTGGTACCTCCTTGAAAAGACTTACTCAGATGGCTCTAAGCACAAGAAACCCTGGAACGGCACTGCTTTGTTCCCTTACGCCATCATGCTTTCTGAAAATGGAATGAACACATTTACATTACACCACGAAATGAGGCATGTTCGCCAATCAGTACAACGAGGGTTCACTTTTGGGCTTTTGGGGCTTTTTGTGGGGCTTGCAACCATTGGCACAGGACTATGGTGGCTAGGACTTCTCATATGGCTAATCTGTCCGAGTTCTCTCCTCGTTACGAAACTGTCAATTGTTCTTGAATCAGTTACCAATATGGTTGGGGAGCACCGAGGACGAGCCTATTATGACAATATTATGGAGCAGCATGCCCGAGGAGCCAAGAGTGAAGTACGCTTCGGAAAAATTGATGACATCTTGGATGGGAAAACCAGTAAGACTGACATCTACACAAATCCTTCAACCTGGTAACGTTATTTGAACAAGGCAGGTGATCCAAATGGTAGAACAGAAAGCACAATACAGGTATGAGTGAAGAACATCAAGAGCCAACGTTTCAAGGCCCCATTGAGTCAGGAAAGACAGCAAAGCTTCCAGCAGAACCCGCTCCTGGGGAACCAGTCCACAAGGACCACTTCTTTGTGGAAGGATTAGAAGTTGAGCAGGAAGACATAAAAAGCATTATTCTTCCCAAATACATATTCAACGATTTAAATCCCAAAGTTGGCTATTCAGAGAAGGGCTATCTGCTCTTCACATTCAATGGTAGCCACAAAAATGGCGTCTTTGGTGAAATCCTTAGGTCGGTAAACGAAGGCATGGAAGAACTCAGAATTAACTTTCTTGATGAAGAGGAGGCTGCGATACTTTCAACCTGGACTTTCCACGAGCCTACTGTACATGCGATTGATTTTGGCTATGCTGCTCAAGTAAGACCCGAGGCATGCGAGTTTTCCGTAGAATTTGATTACACTAAGTTTGACATTGATGGACACTCTATTTAACTTATGTGGAAATAAAACCTGGTCAGCTCCTAGTCACCAAGACAACCATGGAGGTTTCGGAGATTCCACTGGACTTCTCAGATCAACTAAAGTTGTCCATAGACAAGCGTAAAACACTTCGAGGCTTCAAAATCAGTAGAGACCAGATTCTAATGGTGGTAGAGGTACCAACAGACACGACACACTACTTTCCAGGGTGGACTTCAGCCGTTATCGCAAAAAGCATTGTTTTCCTATACGGGGAGAAGTTGTGCATATCTACATCCGTCCACACTTGGAGCGAATATTTCGATGTTGTACAATAACGCCGAAAACCCGAACCCATTATTTTGGAAAAAAATTGAGCGGGCATATAAACCTGGAATGCTTCTGGTAAACCAACACCCAATTAGTGTACGTATTCTTAAAGGTGACGATGAGGAGCTGTATCGCTACAAGACTTTTGAGACAGACACAATATTCTTGCTTGTTAAAGTTCCAAGGCTTGAAACCGAACAAGCCATGATGGCAGCACTACAATTTGACCTGTTACAAGGCGAAAAAATTGTTCGATTCTTTTGTTATCTGCCACCCTGGAATATTTTTTCCATCCCAGATCAAAGAATTGGTGAAGAATAGTATCCGTCTGCACACTTACCCTATATGCAGAGCTGCAATACTTTGAAACCAGGGCAGTTAGTTGTTATAAACCGAAACATGCTGGCATACCGCTTGTCCGACCTTGACGATATCCCGAAACAGCCAAGTTTTTGGGGCGTTTCCAACCATCTGACAGAAGGTGCTTCTGTTATGGTAATGAGACACTACGTCCTCAGTGGCAGTATCCACAACCATTACTCTCCCGAGCAACCAATGTTTAGCGAAGTTCTTGTCTTCTTGCATGACAGTAGGCTTTTTTACATATCGGGCAATAGGTTAACCAACCAAAGTGAGTCAAGTTTGGTTGGGAAACATGTTACCATACCAGCATGTTTGAACCCAAAATAAGAGCTGGTAAGCTCTACCAGGTTTGTGTGGATACATATTTCATAAGAGCACAAACGGCGCAGATGGTGCTCGGCGCCGACGGTTGGGACGTTTGGGACGCTATGGTTGGCTGCGATTTTGAATTAGTACCAGTTCCAGCTAACGCAATTATTATGGTAGTAAAAGTAAATACCCTGACCTTTAGAACCGAAAGTGGCAAAAACCCATACTTGCGAGTCTACTCTCTGTATAACGAACAGATACTCCATATGGGAGACCTCCAGAGTCGCATTTCGGGGATCATACGACCTATTAATAATAGCGAGGCACATGTTAACCTATAGCTACGAATACAACAAACAGGCTTTCCTCAAGTCCCTTTTTGAGTCCAAACTTGATGCGGCAAAATATGCATCTGATGTTTTGAAACCTGGAAATCTCATAAGGCCTCGTTTTTCACTTTTGGCACTTCCTCTTGAGTCACCAATTCCAGGAACATCTTTAGGCCGCCCAAAGACCCATTTGCACTTTATGACCGAGGCCATCCTGCTTGTTGTGAAAAAACCTACTTGGTGTCACTGCCAACAACATTACGAGAAATCTGCTAAAAGGGGTTCCTGGGCCCTAAACCATTTGGGTTATGCCTCGCTTATCCTCCTTTCGGGAGACAAGTTGTACGAGTCTGTCATAGCCGTACAGAAGGACGAAGGTATTGGCAGGTCCCTCCTCAAATACACTACAGAAGAAAAATTGTCGAAGCATCCAGGATTAGTGTTTATTCCCTTGATCGAACCTGCTAAGATATAGTCAATAAACGATGCCCAAGTATCACCCAGGCAAACTCGTCTACATTAATGACGACAAAAAGTCACTTTGTTGGAGAGTTCTGTCAGAGGAACTTTTTGAATCTTCAGAAGGTAATTCGATTAGGGTTGAGCCGCACTTGGAACAGTTTTTTAGAACAGTGGTGCTTGATCATTCATCACGGATGTATGAAGAATGTGCCCCTAGTTGGATTTTATCCTCATCTTTAACGAGGGACGAAGACAAATGGTTAGGAAGGTCACCAGAGCTTCCAGCGTTAGGAATGTTCTTGAAAAGGTTTTTGGTCACAACTGGGAATAAGACAAGACATATGGCTTGTATCCTAGGATTTGATCGGAAGTACCTTGTCCCGCTACACCTACTTTCGCCCGCCAAAAAACTTAAAACTCCCTGAAAATAATGGGTTCAACTAATTGAGCCCACATGATACCACTAGTTGGTAACCTAATCGACCAAATGGTCGCTACGAAGAGGCAAAATGAGCAGAGATTACGTAAAGAAAAAGCCCAGTGGTCCAAAAACCAGCGAGACTTCCAGTTCAACGAGTGACAAAGAAACAGAGAGAGACAAACGCAGACAACGTGCGGAAAGGAATCGTCTTAGGACGATCAAGTACGTCCATAAGCTCCTCGACCAAGTTGTCGAGGGTGTAAGTGATGGCTTCAATCACCACGGTTGGTGTAATGCTGCGACTTCACTAAAGATGGCTGCAACTTATCTGGAGCCTCAGGAGCACGAGGCCATTGGAGCCTCATGGGCTCCTCTATACGCAGAAGAAGACGGCTCAAGCGAGCACCTTGTCTATGTGATTTCACGTATCAAGGAGCGTATTGCTGGCAACCTTCTAGAACGGCTCTGAAACCCAGCCCATGTGTGGTCTTTAAATCTCCTTTTTCGTGTGAACCCCATAGGTTTTTTACCTATGGGGTTCATTTTGGCATATAAATCTGCTATAATCAATTAGAAGGAAACGAGGAGTAGAGTCAGATGAGCAATCCAGCCAAAATTCGTAAGTTCATGTTTCAGACTCTCCAAGATTACGATTGTGGTCTTTGGGACGAACATGGAGATGTCAACTGCACCAAACTAGCCGAAGAGGCTGCTTTGCACTTCGATTGCCTTGCATGGCTCGACGATGACACCCATTTTGTGTGGGACCTTGCGGTAGACACTGCTTCAGCAGCCGAGGAACGACGTCACCGCAGCCCGAAAAAGCGGGATTCTGCTGATATTTCCTGGTAAATAGGTTCAAATGTGACCTCGAAACTGGTATAATTGAAGAATGGAAAACTAAGGAAACGAAATGACTAAAGTGTTTTTGAACGACGGCGACTCAATCGAAGTAAAGGGTTCAGGAAAGAAACCATACCTGCTCAGAAACGTCGGCGGCGTGGTGGACTGTTCTTGCCCCGCCTGGCGGAACATCGGAGGCCCTCTTGATCTCCGTGTCTGCAAGCACATCCGTGCGAACGTTGACCGTGCCTGCTTGCTCCCGCAGGCCCATGCGATGTACGACAGCAAAAAGGCCAAACCGAAGAAGGGCGGCAAGGGCGCTCCGAGAAAGGCTGCCGTCAAAAAGGATGCTGCACCTCCCGTGTTACTCGCCCACAAGTGGGAGAATGAGGACCCGACTGATTGGTGGATGTCCGAAAAGCTTGATGGCGTTCGAGCCTGGTGGACTGGTGAGCGCTTTCTAAGTCGCAATGGCAATGAGTTCCATGCACCCAAGTGGTTTAAGGAACAGTTGCCCAGGGGCGTTGTTCTTGATGGCGAGCTTTTTGCTGGTCGAGGAAACTTTACCAAGACCTCGGGCGCTGCCCGTAAGCTCATCCCGAATGATGACGAGTGGAACAACATCACATATGTGATTTTCGACGCTCCAGAGCAAGGTGACGCTTTTGAGGTTCGTGTTGAGTTTCTCAAGGGGCTTTTTCCTGTCTGGGAGCCTGGTTCAAAGGGTGGGGTTGCTCGTGTGCTTCCGCACACCAGGTGTAAGTCCGCTGCTGATCTTACCAGGCGAGTCGACAAGATTGTCGCTGAGGGCGGCGAGGGCATCATGATTCGCATGCCTGGTTCAATGTATGAAGAGGGTAAGTCCAACACCTGCCTGAAGGTGAAGAAGTGGTTCGATGATGAGGGTGTGGTCGTTGGATACATCGATGGTAAGGGCCAACACAAGGGTAGGGTTGGCTCGATCCGTTTGAAGTGGGGCAATGTTGAAACTAAGGTTGGTGGGCTTACACACAAGCTCCGCAAAAACCCACCGCCACTTGGGTCGGTAATTACTTTTCGATACACAGAAACGTTCAAGGAAACTGGTGTGCCAAGATTTCCACAGTTCGTAGCGGTGCGGGACTACGAGTGAGTAAAGGTAAGTACACACACATTTATTCAGAGAATGCTGCCGAGCGGGCGGCATGTGGTGCACCTCTGATTGTTCATGGTGACTTTCTGGTGTCTACATCTAATGTGTCGGTAACACCAACCTGCCCACGTTTGCGTGTGTTGAAAGTATTCAGTAGGCTCTGTAAAATAAAGAACGGCAGCCTCACAAAAAAAGGTGAAAAGGTGATTTGAGGTTCAGATTCTGCCTATTCTTTGCTAGAAAGAAGACAGGTCTTTGAAAGTCTTTGTACGTTGTGAGAGTGCTGTGACACCTGGTGGAGGAGGCATTGACCTCCGATGAAGCTGGTCAGACATCCTGTAGAAGCCCGTTCGCCTGGGATCGTCTAACCGAAAAAGATTAGATTAAAATGTACTAAGATGGCAACTTGGCAGGTAAACTGACTCGGTTCAAATCCGACAGCGTACGAAAAATTCTGGGTTTTCAAAGGTTGAGCGGGATAGAACAACATAGGTTGTGGTTCCAAACAACCAGGCGCTACCCAATGTGAACGCAAAGCTATAAATAGAGAATATAAAAGCGCCAAACCTGGGTCTATAGCACAATGGCAGTGCAGGAAGCTTTTAACTTCTTGGTTCTCAGTTCGAATCTGAGTGGACCCACTAAATGAATAGAAAGAGAAGATAACCCCGATGAACAAAAATGATCACAGTTCAGACTTCATTTTCAATCTCCTGGATATGGCTCTCGATAGGATGTCCGAGGAGGGGACCGACGAGTATCACCTCCTTATTCGGCATGTTGAAGAGGAATTGAACTGCACGATCATGTGCTCTGGACTTCTCAACGGGACCAACTCCAACTCACGAGTTCTTGAACTTGAGGATGCTCACGGGAACAAGCACCTCTGGAGCATTGTTGCCAACAAGTTGACCAAGGTTGATTGACAGGGCGTGCCGATGAGTAAGAAGAAAAAGAAGAAAAGCCAAATTGAGTTAGCTCAGGAGTATGGTCGCATCCTAGCGACCAGGTTGTTTGAGTTCTTTCAAGATGAATCTAACCAGGGCTGAAATTCACCTGGGAGAAGTTCCCAGGAATGGTGGCAAACTTGGCTGAGGTCCAGGTATTTACCACCTTTGCTAATGACATCGGCCCCGAAATTGAACAAGCGGCAGCTCAAGAGGCTCGTTCATATGCGACAACTCTTGTCAATAGCCTAGAACCATATTCACAGGAATACAAATCCGCTACAGATGCATCTGATTGAAACACAGTACACAAATATGTGCAGAAGGGGTGTTGTATGCCATTTAGGAAATTTGGGACAGAAAGAACCCGAGATGAACACAGCGAAGAACTCCGAAATCTGGCACTGAGGTTTTTTTCATTTGATGAGGAATATCGTTCTGAACGTACCCTAAAATACATGGAGTGGGCTATGGTCCTAAAGAGTCAAGCAGAACACCTGGAGGAAATGCTTGATATTATGAGAGGATGCAGTGGATTCGACCGACTGGCGCCCCAGGAATACCCAGAAAAATATACCAACTATACGAACAGTGATGTGGCGAAGGATATCAGGCTTGGACTGAACCAATATTCCTCCGAGACCCTGTTCCAGACGTTGAAAGTAAAAGCAGTTAGGGCTGCTCAATGGAAGAGCGACCATGGACTCGTTCCAAATGCAGAGGCTTCAGCCTGGCTTTCTTATTTTTGCGATTGGGGACCCAAAGAGCCAGCACAGTGTGGACACGGATATAAGGGTGATTTTGTCCCGAACAAAAACTGGCATTCTTTCTATAAGGAAAACTTTGCCTCCCATAGCAAAACGGTCAAAAAAGTTAAGAAACAGAAAAAAGCCTAAAAGCTCACAGGACCGTGGGATTCATTTCCCAGCCTGTGCAACCTTTTCGTTATTTGCGTCCCAGAAACAGTTTATAAGGATTACCAGGCATGGTAAAGTAACCTCATGACAACTCGTACTGATCATTACGCTTCGCTAGGCTATGCCTGTATCAACATGACGTTGACGAACGTGAAGCCTAAAAAGAATCGTGTTACCACCAATCGCACAATGCGCAAAGCAACCTTTGAAGCCAAAGGCTTAGCTTACGCATCTGAGCTGCTTCTTCAAAACGCCAGGGATTTGCTTACTATTCTAAAGTGGAATGAAGAGCACAACATTACCTTCTTCCGACTTTCAAGTGACATTTGTCCCTGGGCTTCCGAGTACAACCTTTCTGACTTGCCCGACTACGGCGAGATTGTGACGACTCTCAGGGCTGCTGGTGATTTTGCCAAGCAGCATGGTCATCGCATCACTTCACACCCTGGTCCGTTCAACAAGCTGGCAAGTTCCAAACCAAGAGTTGTGGCAAATACCATTCGTGACTTGGAGATTCACGGCGAAGTTTTTGACCTTATTGGCCTTTCACGGACTCCATTCAACAAGATCAATATTCATGTAGGCGCAGCCTATGATGACAAGCCCGCTGCTCTCAAGCAGTTCTGTCAAAACTTCGATAAACTTCCTGATTCGGTCAAAACTCGTCTCACGGTTGAGAATGATGACCGACCCTCGTTGTACTCCACCAAGGAACTATATGAATATGTACACAAACCTCTCGGTATCCCCGTTGTGTTTGATTTCCACCACCACAAGTTCCGCTCTGATCTTCCTGTCCTGGACGCCCTAGAACTTGCGATGTCCACCTGGGGACACGTCAGACCTGTAACACACTACTCGGAGACTAAGCGCAATGCCGACGGCACCGACTACTGCAAACCTCAAGCACACTCTGACTACATCTTCAACCCTATCGGCGATCACGGTAAGAGTATCGATATTATGATCGAAGCCAAGGCCAAAGAACTAGCCCTGCTAAGATATCGTAAGGAATGGGACTGTGTCGGAGTGGGCAGTGATTAAAATCATGCGCTATGAAAGTGCCTACGTTTTTCAAAAAAGGTTCAAGCTAGTTGATTACCTTCAAGACCATCTCAACAACTACGCCGACGGCAACTGGGACATTGGTTCGGGGATGAACTCGGATTTGGATCTCGGGCGGCCTATGATGATGTTCGTTGCCTGGGAACACGGTAAACCGATAGGCTGGGCTTCCGTAACCTTCAACCCAACAAAAAAGGGGGTTGGTCAAGTTGGATGTTTCGTTGGCTCAAAACACAGGCGCCGAGGGGTTGGCTCACGATTAATCGCTAAGGCTAAAGCCTGGTGCAAGGCAAACAGGCTAACAATGCGTTCCAATTCCTGGAACGAGGCAGGTCGAAGCTTCTACAGTTCCAACGATGTCCCCGACATTCCAGTGAGCTGGGCCTACATAGACCGCAGAAAGAACATGCCAGTTTAGCCTTTTGGTTAAATGTCCGAAAGTTGGTTCAAACCCTATCTTCATTTTGGTATAATGAAGATAGGAAGGTAAGACCAATGATTCACCCGATAATGCTTTGCACACGTTGTAAGGCTCGAAAACCCCCACTGACGCCTGAACGAGATGAGGAACTCTTTCTCTATTGTTCCCAGGAGTGTAGAGACCTCCATGAATCCGAGAGCCTTGCTCGACGTCTAGAGGCTATGAAGACTCACGATCCAGCTACTCGCCGAGTGAAATCTGAGGGTGAACTTCGAGCAATGGGAGTGGTCCTTCGCCTTTCTTCAGTTAAGGAGGGCATTGACAGCGGCAATAGTACTCAGGAGCTGGCCCGCCCTAAGCGGGTTGAACGTAAGAAAAATGTTCGCAAGTGTGGCAAGTGTGGAAACGCTGGCCATAATGCACGCACCTGTAAGGTCAGAAAGAAAGATTGAAAAAATGTCTGTGGCAATTGTGAAGCGTAGGCAGCTGAAGGTACTGGGGTTCTTTACCCAGGTTGTATTCAAAACTGGGGTTTGGTTTGGCCGAGAAGTCTCTGGAAGCCCAGAAAATGACCTGGATGGTCTGCTGTGGCCTATTTTCCTGATGCATGTCGAACTGACCAAAATCCATGCAAACATCACTAAGGGCTGGTTTGCTCAATGGAGCATTAGGTCTGAGAACCTGCGTAACCTGTGGTTTTATTACTGGAGCTTCCAGTCTCAGGAATATCGCCAGAAATCCAAGGTTGTGGTCCGCCGAATAACCCAACTGTACAAGGAAAAGCAATGAACCAGTCAGAAAGAAGAAAACCAGCTTAAAATGAGAAATAGCGGTTCATATGCCATCCCAAATATGGTATAATGGAAGAATGAAAAAGGCAGGAACAACGACTACAGTACACGTGAACAGTTTCGTCAGGCGCCAGACCCCTGAGAGTGAGTTCTCACACTTCGATGGCCCTCCTGGGGCTGCTGATGTTTGGGAGAACCTTCGTGCCTCCATTGAGCTGATGCTAGCTGATGGAGTTAGCAAGCCTGGATACCGTGATGGTGTAGTGCTTGTTCCATGCAACCCACAATACTTCTTTTCGGGGGTAGTTACTCTTGAAGAGGGCAGTGAGCTTCGTGGTTCATTCAAGGCCCGACGGGCTGGTGAGGCGCCACGAAAGAGTGTTGGCGCCGTGGCAGCGGACAAGCTTCCTGCGAAGTCTGTAGAGATCGTACTCTACGCCTCGACGGTCCTTGCTGAGGGTGGTGATAACGAACTTCCCGCAGAAGAGGGGAATTGGGAGATTATCTCAATCAACGCAAACCCTTGTGAGGGCGAAATGCCCATCGGGCCGAATGTCCTAATGCATAACCACTTTGGTTCTAATGGCGGGACCGACACGGGGCTCTCTGACGAAGACTTTGTCAAGATGCTTCGGGAGTCCTTTATGTTCTGGAAGGACAAGGCTATGGTTGCACCTTTGGAAGACTAGGATGTTCCTTGGAATGCTGAGTGATGGCCTGAAAGTAGCGAACAACTGAAATACAATTTTTCCCTATTTAGGGACACTTAGAAAAAGCTAAATGGGTTCACTTGTGGGCCCATTGCTGTTATAATCAAGCATAGGAGAATTAGTAATGACGTTGGTACAAGAGTATCTCAAGAAGCATTCGTTGGACGACTTGGAGCTTGCACATGGAGTGAAGGCTCGTGTGTGTGGGCATAAGTTTAGCCTGAACTATAACCAGATCGAGTCTCGTGATGATGATGTTTTGGCACAACAGTGCCGTGGTCTGATTCTGCGGGTAGCAGATCCCGATTCACAAGTTATCGTCTCCGATCGCCCGATTGGTGAGACGGTTGTGCTTGCTCGCCCTTTTGATCGCTTCTTCAACCTTGGTCAGGCTGCTGCTGCTGAGGTGGATATCGATCACCCTGCAACCTCATTCTATGAGAAGATGGACGGCACTCTTTGTATCGTCTACTACGATGATCACAAAAAGGAATGGCATGTCGCAACTCGCTCTGTCCCAGAAGCGGATTTGCCGATGTCTGGTTTCGAAGAGTTTACTTTCCGTACTCTGTTTGAGAAGGCGGTCCTTGAGACCGTTGGCAAGGACTTTGGTGTATGGACCGAGAAGATGCTTTTCCGTGACACTACGTACATGTTTGAGCTGACGACGCCACTAAACCGTATCGTTGTTGACTATGAGGGTTATGGGATCACTCTACTTGCAGCCCGTAAGACTCGCACAGGCAAGGAGCTTTTCCCTGCGTTTGTCCAGGCAAAGGTAAAGACTCCAGTTGCTGAGCGCTTCCGTTTTGGTTCACTCAAGGAAATGGTTGATTTCGTATCTGAACGAGATCCGTCCGCTTACGAGGGGATCGTGGTCTGCGACCAGAACTTCAACCGAATTAAGGTTAAGAACGCTGGGTATTTGGCCTTGAACAAGATCCGAGACTCTGTTCTCAACTCACCTCGTGGTATCGTTGAACTAATCCTTATGGAGAAGCTAGATGATGCTCTTCCGCTTCTCCCAGAGGAGATTGTAAAGCGTGCAGAGGCTCTGCGTGAAAACTTTCGTAAGCTTGTTATCTCGCATAAGTCCATATTCCAAGAGTGTTTGGACGAAGCTAACGCTGCCCTGAAGGTCACATACGACGATGAAGGGGCACCACTTGTCGGGGATGCATACCAGTGTGAACACCGTAAGGCGTTTGCGCTTGCCGTAAACGCCCGAAAGGCTTGGATGTCACCGCTAATGCAGCAATACCAGGGCAATGTGACTGACTTGTTGGACTGGGCGACCAAGAAGCGTCATGTCAATGGTGGTTGGGCAAATAACTTCCTTGATTCTATCCTTCGTCAAACAGAGAACTGAAAAAACCCTGCTTGCAGGGTTTCTTCAATTAGAGATTAACTATGAGTACTAAGATTTACTGTGCCTACCGATTCCCGATCACACGTGTGGAAAAAGGTATCCAACATTTCCATGAACTTCTTTTGGAGGGCTCCCTCAT